>JAEEGH010011855.1_pt1 | contig 19695 bp, 18 predicted proteins | sample 9134181 | NCBI WGS metagenome assembly JAEEGH01 (sample SAMN16246544, study PRJNA631951) | gut metagenome | biome: gut microbiome; feature: rumen; material: DP-attached | host: Bos | place: Iran: Karaj | collected 2018-10 | reverse complement strand
ACCAATAAAAAAGGGGAGGTTGTAAAATGGCTTATTCAATAGATAAGGAAACTTGTGTAGGTTGCGGTTCTTGTGCAGCAAATTGTCCTGTAGAAGCAATAAAAGCAGGTGATGACGGCAAGTATGCAATTGGTGATGCATGTGTTGAATGTGGTGCATGTGCAGCAAATTGCCCTGTAAACGCAATATCTCAAAAGTAATTTTTATAAAGTAGTAAAAAAGTGTCTTTGAAAGAACAAATAGATTTAACAAAGTTACCGAAACATGTTGCAATAATCATGGACGGTAACGGAAGATGGGCAAAGAAAAGAATGTTGCCCAGAATAATCGGTCATACTAATGGGGTCAAGACTGTTAAAAAGATAGTTGAGTTTGCAAGAAAACTCAATATACAGGTTTTGACCCTATATGCTTTTTCTACGGAGAATTGGCAAAGACCGAAAGACGAAGTATCCGGAATAATGACATTGTTGAAAACATATTTGAAAAGCGAATTGGAGAATATGATTGAAAACCAAATTTCGTTTAGAGTAAGCGGTGATATTTCAAGAATGTCGGAAGATATTCAGGCGGAACTTAAAGAAGCTGTCGATAAAACAAAAGATATGAAAAGTCTTGTTTTGAACCTTGCATTAAATTACGGTTCCAGACAAGAAATTTTAATGGCCTGCAGGGATTTGATGAGTAAAGGAATAACAAATCCTACCGAGCAAGATTTTTCAGATTGTTTGTATACGAAAGGGTTGCCGGATCCCGATTTGTTGATAAGAACTTCCGGTGAAATGAGAATTTCGAATTTTTTGTTGTGGCAAATTGCTTATACCGAAATTTATGTAACCGATGTTTTGTGGCCTGATTTTAACGAAGATGAATTTTGTAAAGCAATTATCGACTACCAAAAAAGGGACAGAAGATTCGGAAAAATTTAATAACGACGAAACAGCAGAAGATTGGAAGATTAGAAGATTGGATGATTGGAAGAAAATAGGAATTTTTATTTTTTATAGATTCTGAATCAAGTTCAGAATGACAGACAAAAAGATAATTTATAATTAACAACTTTAAGCTAAATAAAAGGATAAAAAAATGTTGATACCAAGAATATTGACCGCATTAGTAGGAATACCTGTAGTTATTGCATGTATATATTACGGCGGACTTGCATTTTATATTATGTTTTTTGCAGTTATACTTTTTTCCGTTATGGAATTCTTTTCGATTTGCAAAAAGTATAATCCTTTGAGCTTTTTCGGAACTTTGGCGGCAATCGTTTTTTATCTTGCTTTATGCACGGGATCTTATGTTCAGGAAACGGTTATAGTATCCGTGTTTTTAATATTCTTTTTTGCAATGTTCAGAAAATCGATAGAAAATATTTCTGCTTCTTTGGCGGTTACGGCTTTGGGAACGTTTTTTATTACCTGGGCACTTTTTCATATGGTTTTAATAAGAGATATTCCTAAATACGGTATGCACTACATTATATTTTTGTTTGTTAATATTTGGATGTTGGATACGGGAGCATATTTTATCGGTAAAAAATTCGGTAAACATAAACTTGCTTCACTTATAAGTCCCAAAAAAACAATAGAAGGAGCAATTGCTGGTGTTGTTACGGCAGTGCTTGTTTCTTTGGCATACAGACATTTCTTTATGCAGAATATAATAACAAATAACGAAGCAATAATATTTGCTCTTGTTATTTCTTTTGTAGGTCAATTTTCGGATCTTGCCGAATCTTTGTTCAAGAGAGATTGCAACATAAAAGATTCCGGTAACATTCTTCCGGGGCACGGGGGAATGCTCGACAGATTCGATTCTTATTTATTCTGTGCTCCGATATTTTACTATCTTATTCAATTCATGAAATACTAACATTAACGACAGAAGATTGGAAGATTAGAAGATTGGATGATTGGAAGTATAGAGGAATGGAAACGGCAGTTTAAATTTTGAGTAGTCTGTCATCCCGCAGACGTTGCGCGGAATGTTGGCTCACCTTGTAAGAGCCAAGCATCCGAACTTGATGCGGGATCCCGTAGTTAGTCGTTGCAGTTTCCATCCCTCTATACCTCTATACATCCATGCATTTGCCGTTTACAATACCTTTTTAGTTTGCTAAAATTATCTATTATGAATAAACAATCAGCATATATCAGGAAAACTTTTTTGGACTTTTTTAGTGAAAAAGGTTGCAAAGTTGTACCGTCGGATTCATTAGTACCTTCGGGAGATAAAACATTATTGTTTACTTCCGCGGGAATGGTTCAATTTAAGAAACATTTTTTAGGTCAAAGTAAGGATACTTTTACAAGAGCAACATCCTCGCAAAAATGTTTTAGAACTTCAGATATAGATCAAGTGGGAGTAACTAACAGACACTTAACATTTTTTGAAATGTTAGGTAACTTTTCTTTCGGTGATTATTTTAAAGAAGAAGCTATTGCATGGGCATGGGATTTTCTTACCAACTATATGCAGTTGCCCAAAGAAAAACTTTATGCAACAATTTATAAAGACGACGATGAAGCAGGACAAATGTGGAAAAAGTTTGTTCCGGAATCAAGAATTATAAAAATGGGTGACGAAACAAATTTTTGGACAATGGGTCCTACCGGTCCTTGCGGTCCGTGCTCTGAAATATTGATAGATTTGGGCGAAGATATGGGTTGTCATAAACCTACATGCGGTCCGTGGTGCGATTGTAACAGATATCTCGAAATATGGAATCTTGTTTTTACACAGTTCGACAGACAGGAAGACGGTTCATTAAAACCGTTGGGAAGAAAAAATATAGACACGGGAATGGGACTTGAAAGAATAGTTGCGGCAGCTAACGGTAAAAACAATGTTTTTGATACCGATTTGTTTTTGCCCATGATGAATGCTGCAGCCGATTTGTTGAAAGTTTCATTTAACGATAATATACCGAAATTAAGAATGATTGCGGACCATGCAAGAGCAATAACATTTTTAATTTCCGACGGTATTCATCCTTCAAACGAAGGCAGGGGTTATGTTTTAAGAAGAATTTTAAGAAGAGCGGTAAGACAAGGAAAAGTTTTCGGTATGAACGAACCTTTCTTGTATAAACTTGTAGATGTTGTTCATGATGTTATGAAACCGGCATATCCCGAGCTTACGGCAAGACTTGATAACATAAAGTCTATGGCAAAAGTTGAAGAGGAGAAATTCCTTGAAACATTAAATACCGGAACCGATTTGTTAAATAATCTTATATCACAATATAAAGCAAAAAATGTTTCGGTATTAAAAGGTGAAGATGTATTTAAACTTTACGATACTTACGGGTTCCCTCACGAGCTTACAAAGGAAATTGCACTTGAACAAGGTTTAACCATAGACGAGAAAGGTTTTGAGCAGGAAAAGAAACTTGCACAGGAAAAATCCAGAGGAGCTTGGAGCGGTTCAGGTGAACAAGATATAACATTTTATTCCGTATTGCATAAAGAGTGCGGCGATACAACTTTTGAAGGATACACACAAAACAATTCTTCCGTAAAAGTTATTGCACTTGTAAAAGACGGTAAAAAAGTTGACGGCTTGTCTAAAGGTGATAAGGGAGAAATGATTTTGTCTAACACTCCTTTTTACGGTGAGTCCGGAGGACAGGTTGCAGATACCGGAACAATGTTTAACGAATCCGTAAATATAGAAGTTACCGATGTTACAAAACCTATAGGTAAACTTTTTGTTCATAAAGTTGTTGTAACACAAGGAAAAGTTAAAACCAATGATATTTTAACGGCTTCAATAAATACGGAAAACAGAAATCAAACTGCAAGACATCATACCGCAACACATTTGTTACAAAAAGTTTTGAGATCTGTTTTAGGTAACCATGTTGCTCAGGCCGGATCTTTGGTTTGCCCCGACAACTTAAGGTTTGACTTTAACCACTTTAAAGCGGTAACAAAAGAAGAACTTAAAAAAATAGAAAAAGATGTAAATAAAGCCATAAGACAAAATTATCAGGTATCTATTACGGAAATGCCTATAGAACAAGCAAGAAAAGAAGGTGCTATGGCTTTGTTCGGTGAAAAGTACGGCGATGTTGTAAGAACAGTCAAAGTTATAGAAACCGACGACAAATATTATTCAATGGAACTTTGCGGCGGAACACATGTTCAAAAAACAGGCGATATCGGAATGTTTAAAATCGTTTCCGAAAGTTCGGTAGGCAGCGGAATAAGAAGAATAGAAGCTGTTTGCGGCAGTGCATGCGAAAAATATGTTGACAGTTTGGAAAACAAAATAGACGAAATTGCAGCATTATTAAAAACTTCAAAAGTTATGGTTGTTCCTGCAATTGAAAAAATGTTGCAGGATGCAAAAAATCTCGATACGGAAATTTCTTCTTTAAAGAGTAAATTGATTGCGGGAGAAATTGACGAATATATAAAATCAGCAAAAGATATAAACGGTGTTAATGTAATTGCTTTTGCCGTTGAAGGTGTTGATGTTAAAACTTTAAGAGAGATGGTGGATAAAATTAAAGAGAAACAAGCATCGGCAATTATAGTTATAGCATCAAAACTTCAAGATAAAATATCTTTTGTTGTTTCAGTAAGCCAGGATATTGTTAAACAAGGTTATACTGCAGGGAAAATTGCAAAACAATTTGCTGCAAAAATTGAAGGTTCAGGCGGCGGTAAACCGGACTTTGCACAAGGTGGCGGTAAAAAAACAGATAATTTAAAATCTGTTATAGAAAATATAGGGGAAATATTAAAATAATGAAAATGTTATCTTTGTCGGCAATAGGAAAAGACAGAACAGGTATTGTAAGTTCAATATCGGAAATTCTTTTTAAGTTAGGTTGCAATATTGAAGATTCCACAATGACATTATTATCGGGGCAGTTTGCGGTTATATTGTTGCTTGCCTGTCCGAAAAATTCGGATGTTTCCAAAATAAAGAGAAGTTTAAATTCTTCAATGAAAAAGTTGGGATTATCTTATTCCGTGACGGAAGTAGATAAACCTAAAACAAATAAAAAGAATTTCGGCGACTACATTATTGCCGTTTACGGTTCCGACAGAGTAGGTATTGTTTATAATGTAAGTAAATTCTTAGCCGACAAAAAGATAAATATAACGGATGTTCAAACAAAAATTTCAGGCAAAAAAGATAAAGTGTATATAATGTTGTTGGAAGTAAATATCCCTAAAACCGTTAAGATGGACGATTTTAAACATAATTTAAAACATTTGGCACAAGAACTTAATGTTGAAATTTTTGTAAATCAAGCGGATTCCCAAAAGATATAATGAAGTATAGAAGTATAGAGGTATAGAAAAAATAAAGTGCCGATATTAGATATAGTAACAATTCCAAATCCGATATTAAAACAAGTTAGTTTACCGGTAGAAAAAATAGATTATAAAATAAGAACTCTCATAGGTAATATGAGAGAAACAATGCTTTCATCCAGCCATTGTGTCGGTATCGCTGCCGTGCAGGTTGGTGTGTTGTTAAGAATAGTTTTGGTGGATATTTCTTTAAATCCGAAACCGCACCACAATAACGGTTTCTTAATAATGATAAATCCTAAAATAACTTACAGTTCGGGAAAGTTAAAATCAAGAGAAGGTTGTTTAAGTGTTCCCGATTTTACCGGAAATGTTGTGAGAAAAAACAAAATAGAAGTTGAATATACCGATATAGAAGGCAAAAAACAATTGTTAAAAACTCATGGCTTTGAGTCGATAACAATTCAACACGAAATAGATCATTTAGACGGTTTTATTTTCTTAGATAAAGTTTCATCTCTTAAAACAGATGTTTTTAAAAGAATATAAATACTATGTATTACTTTATTAAAAGAATAATATCATCAATCCCGATACTTATAGGAATAACAATAATAACTTTCTTTATTATGCATATTACTCCGGGGAAACCCACCGATGCAATAACCGATATGAATATGAAAGTTACTTCCGAAGCAAAAGAAAGATTACAGCAATTGTACGGATTGGATAAACCTTTTTATGTTCAATATTGTGATTGGTTGAAAAGGTTGGTTGTATTTGATTTCGGAGATTCTTTTAAGGATTCAAGACCTGCAAGAGATAAAATATTCGAAAGATTACCCGCAACAATTTTACTTAATGTATTATCTTTGTTTTTTATTTGCCTTATTTCCATACCTCTCGGAATATATTGCGCAATAAAAAAAGATTCTTTTGCGGATAAATCAATAACTATTCTGTTGTTTATAACTTATTCCGTTCCTTCCTTTTGGTTGGCTTTAATGTTTATGATTTTGTTCGGTGTTCAGTTGGGGTGGCTGCCGATATCGGGGCTTGTATCTTTTGATTTTGATACCATGAACATTTTTGAAAAAATATTCGACATATCAAAACATTTAATTTTGCCTGTATCTGTTTCCGTAATAGTTTCTCTTGCAACTCTTTCAAGATATACCCGTTCGGGAATGCTTGAAGTGTTAAAACAAGATTATATTAAAACAGCTTATGCCAAAGGATTAACGGAAAAGCAGGTGATATTTAAACACGCTTTAAAAAATACTCTTTTACCGATGATAACAATAATAGGCCTTTCAATCCCCGGACTTATCGGGGGAAGTTTTATTTTTGAAACGATATTTTCTTATCCGGGTATAGGAAGATTGGGATACGAAGCCGTAATGGCAAGAGATTATCCGATAGTTATGGGAATAGCAACATTAACGGCAATACTTACATTGTTGGGAAATATTATTGCGGATATTTTATACACTTATGCGGATCCGAGGATTAAGTACAAATAAAAACGCCAATTTATAATTTACAATTTACAATTTATAATTGCGGAACAAAGAATGAGAAATGTTTTAGTAAAACTATTAAAAAATAAATTTGCAGTTATAGGGTTAACGGTAATATTATTGTTAATTATCGTTGCTTTGTTTGCACCTGTTATATCTCCTTATACTCCGTCGGAACAAAATGTGTTTGAAAGATTACAATCTCCTTCAATAAATCATATTTTCGGAACTGATGATTTGGGAAGAGATGTATTTACAAGAATGATTTTCGGTGCAAGAATATCACTTGCCGTAGGATTCATTTCAGTATTTATAATTCTTGTTATAGGAACTTTTTTAGGGATAATTTCCGGTTATTACGGCGGTAAAATAGATTATATAATAATGAGATTTACCGATATAGTTTTATGTTTCCCTACATTTTTCCTTATTATACTTGTTATAGCTTTTATAGAACCTAACATTTACAATGTTATGATAGTTATAGGAGTTACTTCCTGGCCCGGCCTTGCAAGGTTAGTAAGGGCGGAAGTGTTATCGTTAAAAGAAAGAGAATTTATTCTAGTTTCCAAAATGATGGCAATAAGCAATATAAAAATATTTTTTGTTCACATATTGCCGAACATTATTTCACCGTTAATGGTATATTCTTCACTTGCGATAGGCGGAGCAATACTTACGGAATCCGCACTTTCGTTTTTGGGGCTTGGTGTTCAACCTCCAATGCCGTCGTGGGGGCAAATTCTTACATCCGGTAAAGATTATATTTATATGGCTTGGTGGCTTTCTCTCTTTCCCGGTATTGCAATACTTATAACGGTGTTGGCATTTAATTTGGTAGGCGAAGCGATAAGAGATATTTTTGATCCTAAGGAAGAAAATGTTAAATAATATTTTATCTGTTAAAAATCTATATGCCGGATATTATGTAAATTCGAAATATCAGGAAGTGTTGAAAAATGTAAATCTTGATATTGAGGAAGGAAAATCTTATGCAATTGTCGGACAATCCGGTTCCGGTAAAAGCACGCTTGCTCTCGGTTTAATGGGACTAATTTCCATAGATAACGGCAAAATAGAAAAAGGCAGCATAACTTTTTGTAATAAAGATTTAATTTCAAATATAGACAAAATAAGAGGGAAAGATATTTCGATAGTATTGCAGGATCCTCACTCTTATTTGAATCCCGTAATAACTGCAGGAAAACAAGTTACGGAAGCATTGGAAGTGTATAACAAAAATTTAACTAAAGAAGAAAAAATAAACAGAGTAAAAGATGTTTTCAAAAAAGTAAAACTCGACGATTTTGAAAGAATATATAATTCTTATCCGCACCAACTTTCCGGCGGGCAAAAACAAAGAATTTTAATAGCTATGGCTATAATAAACAATCCTAAATTACTTATAGCCGATGAACCGACTTCCGGACTTGATTTAACGGTTCAAAAACAGATTCTTGAACTTTTTGCCGAACTTAAAAAAGAATTGAATTTAACAATGATAATGATAACTCACAATATTTTAATAGCAAAAAAATATTCCGACTATGTTGCAGTAATGTATAAAGGGGAAATAGTGGAACAAAAAAATAAACAAGAAATTTTCGAAAACCCCGTTCATGAATATACAAAGCAACTTTTAAAAAACATATAATATTTTATATAAGATTTTTATTGAAAAAAATATTTGTTTTTTTTATAATATATTGATTGTTATTATTATGAGTTTTAAAATTGTAGCAATCAACGCTGCAATTTTTTTTATTTTATAATTGTTTTGGAGATGGAAAATGGCAATGGAATATGCTTTAATTTTGATAAAACCCGACGGAGTAAAAAAATCTTTAACCGGTAATGTGTTATCGAAACTTTCACAAACCGGTTTTCATATTATCGGTTCAAAAGTTGTAAAAGTTTCAAGAGAGTTGGCAAGTGAACATTACAGACATTTGAAAGATAAACCTTTCTTTGAAGACGTTTTGGATTTTATTCAAGGTAAAACATTCGGCGGAGCACCTTACGACAGAGTTTTTGCATTTGTTTATAAAGGGGAAAATGCAATATCCAAGTTAAGAGAAATTGTAGGTGCAACAAATCCCGAAAACGCAGATCCTACTACAATAAGAGGTTCTTACGGAAGAATAGCTAAAAACGGAACAATGGAAAACGTTGTTCATTGTTCTTCAGACATAAACGATGCAAAAAGAGAGATACAGCTTTGGTTTAATCCGAGTGAATTGACGGAAGAAATATATCCTACAAGGAAAGAAACCGTAACCGAAGAAAAACAAGTTTGGGCATAATACGATAATTTGTAATTGACGATAATAAATAAATTTTTTGAAAAATATATTTAGGAGAAAAGAGAGAAAATGAAAACACCTTTACAGAATTGGGTTGACGAACAGATTGCATTGATGCAACCTGACAAAGTATATTGGATGGACGGTTCAGAAGAAGAAGGTAAAAGATTAGCCGATATCGGTGAAAAAGAACAAATAGATGGTCATCCTGTATTGGAAAAGTTAAATCAAGATAAATTTTTCGGTGCATATTGGCACAGATCAAATCCTAATGATGTTGCAAGAACAGAACAATTGACATTCATTTGTTTGCCTAACAAAGAAGATGCAGGTCCGAACAATAACTGGATGGATCCTGCAGAAGCAAAAACAAAATTAAATTCTCTTTTTAAAGGTTGTATGAAAGGAAGAACAATGTATGTAATTCCTTTCCTTATGGGTAACCCGAAATCTCCTTATTCAAAATGTTGTGTTGAAGTTACGGATTCCGTTTATGTTGCAATAAGTATGAGAATTATGACAAGAACCGGAAAAGTAGCTATAGATAAAATAGGTAATTCAAAAGATTTCTTTAAAGGTATGCACTCCATCGGTGATGTTAATCCGGAAAGAAGATATATTATGCATTTCCCGCAAGAAAATCTCGTTATGAGTTTCGGTTCCGGTTACGGCGGAAATGCATTGCTCGGTAAAAAATGCTGTTCTTTAAGAATCGGTTCTTATTTGGGTTATAAAGAAGGTTGGCTTGCAGAACACATGATTATTATCGGGGTGGAAGATCCTAAAGGTAAAAAAACTTATTTCTTGGGTTCGTTCCCTTCAGCATGCGGAAAAACAAATCTTGCATTATTAAACCCTGTTTTGAAAGGATATAAAGTTTGGACATTGGGTGACGATATCGCATGGATAAATGTTGGCCCCGACGGAAGACTTTACGCAATGAACCCTGAAATGGGATTCTTCGGTGTAGCACCGGGAACAGGTAAGAATACAAATCCTATAATGGTAGAAACATTGAAAAACAATAAATTCTTCCCTACATTGTACACAAACACTGCAGTTAATGCAGACGACAATACACCATGGTGGGAAGGATATTCCGAAACTCCGGAAAATTTAATTGATTGGCACGGAAAGAAATACGATAAGAATTCAGGTGAAGTTGCAGCACACAAAAATTCAAGATTTACGGTTTCAACATATAACTGTCCGACACTTGCAAAGGAATTTGATGATCCTCAAGGAGTACCTATTTCAGGTATTATATTCGGCGGCAGAAGAAAATCTACAATTCCTTTGGTATACGAAAGTACAAGTTGGGAAAACGGTGTGTTTGATGCATCAATTATCGGTTCTGAAACAACTGCAGCAGCTGCAGGTAAAGTAGGTGCCGTAAGAAGAGATCCTATGTCTATGTTACCGTTCTGCGGTTATAACATGGGCGACTATTTCGGTCATTGGTTAAGTTTTGCAAAAAGAGCAAAAGTGTTACCGAAAATATTTATGGTTAACTGGTTCAGAAAAGATGAAGACGGAAATTATATGTGGCCGGGATTCAGAGATAATTCCAGAGTATTAAAATGGATGATAGACAGAATTGAAGGTAAAGTTGAAGCTCAGGAAAAAGAAATCGGGTTGTTCCCGAAAGTAGAAGATTTGGATTTGGCAGGCCTTGATATATCTAAAGAAACTTTGGATAAATTGTTTAAAGTTTCTAAAGAAGAATGGCAAAAAGAAATTCCTTTGATAGAGGAATTTTATGCTAAGTTCGGTGACAGGTTACCGAAACAGTTAAGAAAACAACTTGACGATTTGAAAGCAAAATTTAAATAAATTTAATAAATTTAATAAAACGGAAACTCAGAAATTTTATTTAAATTTCTGAGTTTCTTTGTTATAGCATCAAATCTTAATTACATCTTTATTATTTAAATTTTGTATAATAACAAAAATATATCAAATATATGGAATTAAAGGAGACATAAAATGTCAACAATTGAAAAACTTAAAGAAGATTTAAAAACTTATATGAAAGCAAAAGATATGGTAAGTTTAAATACCGTTAGAGGTATACTTAACGAAATAAATATAAGAGAAATGAAAAATATAAAAATTACCGATGAAGAAGTAATAAAAGTTCTTAGAAGCGAAGCTAAAAAAAGAAAAGAATCTATCGAAACTTTTGAAAAAGCCGGAAGAACGGATTTAACCGAAAAAGAAAGTAAAGAACTTAAGATAATAGAAGGATATCTTCCCGCTGAAATTTCAGACGAAGAATTAACCGCAAAACTTAAAGAAGTTGTTGCTTCCTGCGAAGATAAAAGTTTTGGAGTTGTTATGAAAGCATCTATTGCAGCTCTAAAAGGCGCGGCGGACGGTAAAAGAATTTCCGCAATTTTGAAACAAATTTTACAATAAGAGTAAAGGATTTAAAATGTTACTGGCACAAATTTTTGCAGTTGTAATTTTTCTTGCAATGTTCACACTGATAATAACCGAAAAATTTGCAAGACAATGGGTTACTCTTGTTTGCGGCGGTTTAACTTTGGTTTTAGTTTTTGCGATAGGATTTGGTTTTAGTGAAAAATCCGTTATTGCAACGATCGAAACTTTAAACATAAAAGACGTTTTTTCTTTGGGCTTTTGGTACACGAAAAATGCACATTTAAGTTCCAAAGGAATAGATTGGGCAACAATATTTTTCATTGCCGGTATGATGGTAATGGTGGAAGGTATGGCAAGAGTAGGTTTTTTCAGATGGTTATGTATGAGACTTGCAAAAGCCGTAAAATATAAAGTTATACCTATATTTATCGCTTTTATGTTGTTATCTGCCGTTCTCTCAATGTTTATAGACTCAATTACCGTTATTTTGTTTTTAGCGGCGGTTACGGTTGAATTATCTTTTCTTTTGGATTTTAATCCGATATCAATGATACTTGCGGAAATTTTTTGTGCTAATTTAGGCGGTTCTTCCACTATGTGCGGAGATCCTCCGAATATTATTATAGGTTCAAAACTCGGTTATACTTTTATGGACTTTTTATGTAATACCGGGCTGATTGCATTAATCGGTTTAGTGTTTACTTTAGTGTATTTTTATTTTGTATGCAGAAAAGAATATTCCGTAGCGGGAAAACATATAGACAGAAGAACATTTCCAAGACCGGAATCGGCAATTACGGATAAAACAGGTTTTGTTGTAAGCTGTATAATTTTTGGTTGTGCCGTTATACTTTTAATAACTCATGCACAAACACACTTAAGTGTTGCCGCTATAGGAGTATTTATTGCGTTAGTTACACTTCTTACAAGCGGTAAACATTTTAAAGAAATAATTACAAAAGTAGATTATAAAACATTACTTTTCTTTGTAGGACTTTTTATAGTTGTCGGCGGACTTGAACAAACAGGTATTCTTGAACTTATTGCACAATTAATTGAAAAGTCTGCAGCGGGAAATCCTTATGTTTTAATTGCAATTATCATTTGGGTAAGTGCAATAGCTTCCGCATTTATAGACAATATTCCGTTTGCTGCAACTATGATACCTGTAATACAATCTCTTGCCGTAACGAGCGGATTACCTTTGGCAACTATGAGCTGGGCTCTTTCCATAGGAACGGATATCGGCGGAAGTGCTACTCCTATAGGAGCAAGTGCAAATGTTGTAGGAACTTCGGTTTCAGCGAAGTCCGGTCATCCGATAAGTTGGGCAAGGTATTGCAAAGTTTCAGGCCCTGCAACTGTAATGGTGATACTTTTAAGCACAATATATATTTGGATTGTTTATCTATAACTTATTCTTTCAACAAATAATCCGCAAGTTTTGTTTCAAGTTTTCCGTTGAGAGTTTTACTTACTTTTTGTAACTTTTGTGCGATTATTTCCATTTGTGCGGTCCACACAAAATTTTTCTCGATATAGTTTCGGGCTTGTTCAAAGTTTCCGTTTATTTGTATTCTTATAATTTCGCTAAGCATCTGTTTTGCTATGGGAACAACTTTATCCGTGTTCACAAAAATTTTGTTGTTATCCGTCAAAATATAGCCGCCGTTATCAAACATATATTTGTTTTGCATAACTGTTCTTACTCTGTGAGCTTGAGATAATGCAGGCTTTGATTTTAAAAAGTTATCCGTAACAAAAGTTACTATGATTTGTTTTCTTTGTTCTTGAGTGTACATGCCGAGTTCCGTTAATAAATCTACAAAAGCCAAAGATCCCATATCCGCTTTATTTTCTTCAATAATATTCAAATATTTGCCGAGCTTTTCGTTACCTTTAGGTCCTAAAGAATGAACGTTTTCGTGTCCTATTGTAAACCAATGGTCTGCTTCATCAAGATAATATTTATGTTGACTTGTGTCTAAAATTTCGTCGAGCATTTTCTGTAATTTTTCTTTATCACTTATAAATCTTATTTGTCTGTGATAAACATTTCTTAAACCGCCGCCGATTGTTAAAGACAGTTTGTCCGAATTTGGAAGATTTTCAGCTAAAGTAATGCCTCCTCTGTATGCACCGCAATCGCCCGAAGCATATACCATATCCACATCAACCATAGTTTGTTTGGCATCCTGTTCCGAAGAAAAATTTTGTTTATATTCGTTGCAGTACGGCATATTGTTTGCAAGTGACGGGAGGAAATTTTTTATTTTTAAAAGAGTTTGTGTTCCTTCTTTATTAACTATTCCTACTCTGCCGCCCAAAAAATCTTTTGGTATAGGGGAAATATTATTCTCTTTTAAAAGTTTAGATAATTCTTTGTTTTCAAAAACCGTTCCCGTTAATTCATCTTCGTAGTTTTCTCTTGTTATTGTAAATTCCAACGGGGTATCCTGCAATGTTGCCCACTGTTTATCCGCATAAGCATCAAGCATCGGATCTGCTGTTTGTAATGCTTTAGCTTGAAGTTTTAAATATTCGTTAAATTCTTTGTTTGTGGAAACTTCACTTGCTTGTTCGAGTTCTTTTGCAACATTAGAAAAATCTTCTTTGAAGTAATCTATATAATCTATGCCTTTTAATATATCGTTATCTCGTATAACTACGGATCTTTGAGTTAAAATGTTTTTTACTTCATTAATCTTACCGTCTTGAATCATTTTTATAAGAATATTATGAAACTCTTCTTTAGATAAATCTTCCGGATATGCTCCTTTACCGAGAGTTTCTTTTATCCCTTTTGCAAGATTTATTATGTTAGACATGGAATCTATTGCATTGATTCCTTTTTGTGCATCAAAAAGTATTTTTGTAAGTTCGGCTTGCTTGTTTCCTTTTTTTATTTCTTCTTCAAGAAAAGTTTTAAAAGCCAAATTATATTTGCAGTCTAACTGCATATTTATTTTTTCTATAACGGAAGCTGCTTTAACGAGATGTTTTAATGCTTGTTTGTCACCGTCTTTAAGTCCGACATATTCCGGTGATTCCGGAGTTAAAAACTTTTTTGTAGCTAAATATTCTTTGTTGGTTCTTTTTTCTAATTCTTCCATTGAAAGATTAAATTCAAAATTCATTTGTTGTTCCTTATATTTTTGTAAGTTTCTTTAATATTTTTTTATTATACTAAATTAAACTTAAGTTAGTGTTTTTTTTATTTTAAATATGTTATAATACTTTGCCGTAAACAAATAAAAAATATTTAAGTTGAAATATGGAGTATTTTATTATGGAAAAAGAAGTATATATATTGGGATATTCGTCATCCTATCTTATAATTAAGTATTCGTTTGATTCGCGGACACGAACACGAACTTGTAAATAAAACAGTAATGAGTGTTGTCGGCAGCAGTATTAAAATTTAACAAAATTAGTTTACATGCGGAGAAAAAAAATGGAAAAAGATTTAAATATATTAAGACATTCAACATCACATCTTATGGCGGCAGCGGTTTTGGAATTGTTTCCCGGAACAAAAGTTGCTATAGGCCCTTCAATAGAAGAAGGTTTTTATTATGATTTCGACAGAAAAGAACCTTTTACGGTTGAAGATTTATCGAAAATAGAAGAAAAAATGCACGAACTTGCAAAAAAAGACGATCCTTTTGTTTGTACAAAGGTAAACAAAGCGGATGCAATAAAACTCTTTGAAGAAAAAGGTGAAAAGTATAAAAAAGAGTTGGCGGAAGCTATTGAAGATGATACGGTAACATTTTATCAGTCAGGTGATTTTACAGACCTTTGCAGAGGACCTCATATAAAATCTACAGGCGAAATAAAATATTTTAAACTTTTGTCCGTAGCAGGTGCTTATTGGAGAGGAGATTCAGACAGAGAACAATTGCAAAGAATTTACGGAACGGCATTTTATACAAAAAAAGATTTGGATGAATATTTAAAGAAACTTGAAGAAGCCGCAAAAAGAGATCACAGAAAATTAGGAAAAGAACTTGATTTGTTCTCTATAAATGATGCAGTCGGCGGAGGACTTGTTTTGTGGCATCCTAAAGGTGCTATGCTCAGAAATATAATCGAAACAGAATGGAAACAGTTTCATTTAGATAACGGATATGATTTGTTGTGTACACCTCATATTGCAAGTGAAGAACTTTATGCAATAAGCGGACATTTACAAACATATTCCGAAAATATGTATGCTCCGATGGAAATAGAAGGCAAACCTTATAGAGTAAAACCTATGAACTGTCCTATGCATTTAATGATTTATAAAACAAAACTTCACTCTTACAGAGAACTTCCTATAAGATACGGAGAACTCGGAACGGTTTACAGATTTGAAAAGTCAGGTGTATTACACGGTCTTATGAGAGTAAGAGGATTTACACAAGACGACGGACATGTTATCGTTCAACCCGAACTTTTGGAAGAAGAAATTTTGACAGTGTTTAAAATGGCAATAGATTGTTTAAAAATGTTCGGATTTAACGAATATAAAATCTATTTGGCAACAAGACCCGAAAAGAAGTATGTAGGTGAAATAGAAAAATGGAACGATGCGGAAAAATCTCTTGAAAATGCATTAAAGAAGACAGGTTACGATTACGAAATAGATGCTGGCGGCGGAGCATTTTACGGTCCTAAGATAGATATTAAGATAAAAGATGCTATCGGAAGATTGTGGCAGTGTTCCACAATACAGTTCGATTTCAATTTACCTGAAAGATTTGATATTTATTACATAGATAAAGAAGGTAAAAAGGCAAGACCTTACATGGTTCACAGAGCATTGATGGGTTCTTTCGAAAGATTTATCGGTGTATTGCTCGAACATTATGCAGGAGCTTTGCCGGTATGGTTGTCACCTGTTCAAGCAGCGGTTTTAAATATTGCTCCCGAACAGGAACAATATTGTAAAGATGTCGTTAAGAAATTAAAAGAAGCAGGAATAAGAGTAAACTTTGACGACAGAAACGAAAAAATCGGTCACAAAATAAGAGAAAATGCAATGCAAAAGATTCCTTACTTGTTGGTTGTCGGCGGTAAAGAACTTGAAACAGGTTCTGTTGCCGTTAGAGCAAGAGGAAATAAAGATTTAGGTTCAATGCCTGTAGAAAAGTTCATTGAACTTGTTAAGAATGATGTTAAGGAGAAAAAATAATGGCATATAAAGGTTTAATTGAAAAATACAGGAAATATTTGCCGGTAAGTGATAAAACTCCGGTAATAACATTACATGAAGGAGATACTCCTTTAATTCCTGCAAGAAACCTTGCAAAAGAAATAGGTTTCCCGGGAACAATATATTTTAAATATGAAGGATTAAACCCTACAGGTTCCTTTAAAGACAGAGGAATGACAATGGCTGTATCAAAAGCCGTTGAAGAGGGCAGTAAAGCCGTTATCTGTGCTTCTACAGGTAATACATCTGCATCTGCAGCAGCTTATGCGGCAAGAGCAGGAATAAAATGTGTAGTTTTAATTCCTGAAGGAAAAATTGCTTTGGGTAAACTTTCACAAGCGGTTATGCACGGAGCATTGGTTCTTGAAATAGACGGAAACTTCGATAAAGCTTTGGAACTTGTAAAAGATTTAAGCAAAAATTATCCGTTAACTTTAGTAAATTCAATTAACCCTTACAGAATACAAGGACAAAAAACAGGTGCTTTTGAAATTTGTGAATATTTGGAAAAAGCTCCCGATTATCAGTTTATGCCTGTAGGAAATGCAGGAAATATTACGGCATATTGGAAAGGTTATAAAGAATTTAATCAGTTGTTCCCTGAAAAATATGCATTACCTAAAATTATGGGATTCCAAGCGGAAGGTGCAGCTCCTATAGTTAGAGGTTATCCTATAGAAAAACCTGAAACATTGGCTACGGCAATAAGAATCGGTAATCCTGCATCCTGGAAGACAGCCGAAGAAGCAAGAGATGAATCCAAAGGTGTTATAGATATGGTTAGTGATGACGATATTATAGAAGCATACAAAATGATAGCAAGACACGAGGGTGTTTTTGCCGAACCGGCTTCCGCATCATCGTTTGCAGGTTTATTAAAATATACAAGAAAAGGTTATTTTAAAGATCAAAAAGATGTAACGGCGGTTTGTATATTAACAGGACACGGATTGAAAGATCCTGACAATGCGGTTAAAAATTCAACAAAACCTACACAAGTTAAAGCAGATATGAAAGAAATTATAAAGGCAATAGGTTTATAAAAATTGCTTTGCGATTTTTATCTTAAAGCTTATAGCTTAGAGTTTATAGTTAAACGGCAATGTTAAGACATTGCCGTTTTTTTTGTATAATATCAAATTAAGGAAACCTATATAGCGGGAGAAGATTATGGCAGAAGAAATAAAAAAGCAAGAGATTAAAATAGAAATAGATGAACAAACAGCTAACGGAAGTTATTCAAATTTAGCTTTAATAACTCATTCTCAGACGGAATTTATTATCGATTTTATTTTTGTTCAACCGCAGAACGGTAAAGCTAAAGTTAAAAACAGAATAATAACATCTCCGTTGCATGCAAAAAAAATTTTGCAGGCATTGCAAGACAATATTGCAAAATATGAAATGAGATTCGGTCAAATAAAAAACAGTGAAACAAGTATGCAGGAACAATCAAAATTTTATAATTAGGTGATTAAATTGAACATAGAATTAATTTGCAGCGGCAGTGAATTACTTACAGGAAAACTAAATACACATGCAAGTTTTATCGGTGCAAAACTTAATGAAATAGGGTTGTCGTTAACTTTGATTACAACCGTTGCCGATAGAAAAAGTGAATTTAAAGCAGTTTTGCAGGATGCGGTAAAAAGAAGTTCCGTTATTATAGTTACCGGCGGGCTCGGACCGACTTTCGACGATATAACGGTGGAAACTGTATCGGAAATATTAAATACGAAAACTTATAAAGATGAATCTGTTGCAAAAGCAATTGTTCAATATTTTGAAAAGAGAGGAATAAATTGTCCCGCTGCAAACAATGAAAGACAGGCGCAAATTCTCGAAGGTGCAAAAATTTTAGAAAACAGATTCGGAACTGCTCCCGGACAAATGTTGCATTTCAATTATTCTTCGGACAAAAATAAAAAAGTAAGAAAAACAATATTTTTACTTCCCGGACCTCCGAGAGAAATGCATCCCATGTTTGAAGAAAATGTTTTACCTTTTATGAGAAGTTATCAGGTAAAAATGAAGAAAACTTTAGTACTTCATATTTGCGGTATGGCGGAATCTTTAGTTGACGAAAAAATTAAACCTACGATAAACTACTTATCAAACAATGAAGATATTGAGTTTGCGATATTGGCTCATAACTTTTTAATAGATGTAAAAGTATCGGTAAGCGGTGAAAATGAACTTATAATAGATGATACATTAAAGAATATAAACAATGAATTTATAAATGTGTTAGGTGACAACATTTACGGATATAACGACGAAACATTGGAAGGCGTTGTTCAAAAAATGTTAATAGAAACAAAAAGAACTGTATCCGTCGCCGAATCTTGTACAGGCGGTTTGGTGTCATCAAAACTGACAAACACACCCGGAAGTTCAATGTGTTTCAAACAGTCCGTTATTACTTATTCAAATGAAGCTAAAATGCAGTTGTTAAATGTTAAGCAAGAAACATTGGAACAGTTCGGCGCTGTAAGTGAACAGACGGCAAACGAAATGCTTAACGGAATTATTTCTTTATCTAAATCGGAATATGCAATAAGTATTACGGGTATTGCAGGACCGGGCGGGGGAAGTAATGAAAAACCGGTAGGCCTTGTTTATATAGGCGTTTCGTTTAACGGAAATAATGAAGTAAACAAATTTCAATTTTTGGGAACAAGACAAGACATAAGAGAAAGAGCAACAAATGTTGCACTTGACAGTATAAGAAGATTGATATTAAAAACAAGAAATAAAAAAATCACAAAGGCAGTTGAAAAATAATGTTTTTGGTTGGTAGTTTGTTGTTTGTCGTTAAACCATAAACTATAAACTTTCAGTTGCTGTTTATATCATTAAACTATAAGCTATAAACAAAAAATTCAAAGCATTTTTTCTAAGCTATAAACTAAAAAATACGGAGTATTTTTTTATGAGATATTTAGGAATAGATTACGGGAAAAAAAGAATAGGGTTGGCGTTGTCCGATATTATGGGAATGATGGCACAGCCTT
>JAEEGH010011854.1_pt1 | contig 19695 bp, 17 predicted proteins | sample 9134181 | NCBI WGS metagenome assembly JAEEGH01 (sample SAMN16246544, study PRJNA631951) | gut metagenome | biome: gut microbiome; feature: rumen; material: DP-attached | host: Bos | place: Iran: Karaj | collected 2018-10 | reverse complement strand
GTGTAGATTTCTTCATGAAAATTCTCCTTGGTTTGTTTAGATTATTTGTTTTTTGGTTAATTGGGTTTCTCAGATAAACCTCAGTATGCTGGAGGTTAATTATTCTGGTTTATTGGTCCGGGCCATACAGCACCATCGGAGTGCCATACGCCTATTCTGGGTGCAGTGGTTTTTACTTTGCGATGCCGCTTTCTCCGATGCTTGCGATAGTTGTTTCGGATATGCGGAACATCACGGTAAAAACCTGGGGTTTCTCTCATGAGATGATCGATGTACTGAAGACGAGCATTGGGAAGGAGACTCATTCCATCATCTCCCAGTAGTCATCTTCTTCCAGATCACCTAAGCCTTCAAGTTCTGCCTGAATGTCCTGTCTGATAAAGCTATCGAGAATGCAGGCAGTCTTCATTGCAAGAAGCGGCCAGATACTTTTCTCAAGTAAGCGGATCGCCTGCAAAGTGAAGGGCAAATCCTTTCCGTCAAGGGCATACTGCATAGACAGCAGATCGAACATTTCGGAAAAGTCCCTTCTTCCGGCAGCGGAAAGGAACCTGCTGCGGATCACACCGTAACTGCCATACATGCAGTTAACAGTATCCGTGAGTTCTTCCTCGAACATCTGGCTGTTTATGGAATCGTCATCGTTAATGAACCCAATCCTCCTGAGATAGTCCTCCGCGGAAATGGGGTCGAGAGGGCTTGCTATGTCATATTCGACAGGGTCGCCGTTGGTTTCGAAAATGGGTTCGTAAAACTCGTTAGCTTCAACCATGTTTTTTGCCTCCGTGAATGTATTGGCGGGAAGGCTTAATCCGTCATTCCGACAGCATTGTCGTAATCCGGATCATCGACGTCCTCAAGCTCATCCTCAATGCCAAGCTGGATGATGTAATCGAGCTTGTCCGCCGTGATCTCAGCAAACATCTGCCAAACACCCTTGACGTGGAGCCCGCCGACAGCGCGGATGAAGAAGGGTACATCCTCGTCGTTCGCCGCATACTGAGCGGTGAGCAGGCGGTACATCTCCCTGTAGTCATGTGCCTTGGCACCCTCGATGAACTTGTTGCGGATGACGACGCAGCCGGAGTACATGCAGTCGGCGGCATCGTCGGCGAAGGGTTCGAGCTTGTCGTAATCGACGTCGCCGTTCTTCGTGAAGATACCGGCCTTTCTGAGATACTGATCGGCGGTCATGGGGTTGAGCGGACTGACCCTGCCCTTGTGAGCGGACACGCCACACCTTTCCAAGCAGGGTTCTTTGGTTTCGTAGTTGTGAGTCATATTATCTTGTCTCCTCGTATGATTTTTTGTTTTCGCGTTTTTGCTGATACTCTTCCAGTAAGCGAATGATGGTTTTTTCTATCTCCCTGCCGCTCGTGCCGGCGGGGAAATACTTTTCGACCGTGTTGCGCCTGAACGTGATGGTCTCGTACATTGGTTTTTCAACGGTCATTACCGCTTCGATAGCGTCCTCGCTGATCTTGCCTATCTGCGCCAGCTTATGAAGCTTCTGCGCCTGTGAAAGCGAAGGCGATATTTGATCGCGCTCCATGATCTCATACACGACCTGCTGATCCGCAGGATCGAGATACGAGACCTCAACGGCGGGGTTGAAAGCGAGCGTGCCTTCGTCAACATAGTCAAGCAGCGCAGCGGAAAGGCGGTTTAAGCGAATGAAGCGCTGGACTTGCCGTGCACTATCATCGGTGTTTTCGGCAACGGCTTTATCAGCACGGTAATTCGTGCCAACTTGGCACGAATTTTTCTCTGGCCGTCCAGCTTTTCGCTTCAATGCCTCCATTTTCATTTGATACGCCTTGGCTTTTTCGCTCGGCAGGAGCTTGTCCCTTTGTCTCAAGTTACTGTCCACCATGAGAATTGTGGCGGTATCGTCGTCCATTTCGCGTATGGTTGCGGGTATCTTTTTTATTCCCGCGCGTCTGGAGGCTTCGACACGGTTATGCCCGGAAATGATTTCATATCCTTCTCCCGAATCTATCGGGCGGACCAGTATGGGCATCAGTATTCCGTGTTCGGTCACGCTTTCGACCATCTCCCGCATCTTTTCTTCGGGATATTCGCGGAACGGATGATCCTTGAAGGGAACGAGGCTGTCTACATCGAGCTCGGCAAGCTGCGGCTTATCGGAGCTGCCGTCGGTGGGCTCGAATAGGTCATCGAGCGGTCTGAATGTCACGCCTGATGCGCTCGAGGGCTTTGTCATGCTCGATCACCTCCTGAGTCAGAGCTTCGTATGCTATCCCCACGGGATTCTTGGGGTTGTACCCGAAGACGCTCTTTCCGTTGACGTTGCTCTCCGTCATGCGTATGGACTTGGGTATCTCGGTGTTAAATACCTTGATTGTCCCGCCGTATGCTTCGCGGAGCTGTGAAACGAGCTCTCGCGTGAAGTTGGGACGCTTGTCCATCATGGTCACGAGCACTCCTTCTATATTAAGAGAAGGGTTTATCTTCTTCCTGACCTTTGAAACGGTGGAGAGGAGCATCTGCAGTCCGGCATTTGAGAAGAACTCCGGCTGCGTGGGGATGAGTACGCTGTCAGCTGCTGTTAGCGCATTGAGCGCGAGTACATTCAGCGATGGTGCGCAGTCAATGAGAATATAGTCGTAATTGGGCTTTACCGCGTCAACGAACTGACGCAGCATGCTTTCACGGTTCATCTCATTAACAAGAGCCAGCTCAAAACGCGAGAGCTGGATACTGGAAGGCATCAGATCGACGCCCTCTTCTGTGGTGAGTATTCCCTCGGCGGGGTCTATCGGCTCCTCGTCCATCGCCTTTGCAAGGACGTTCGAGACCGTGTATTCCATATCATCCGGGGACTTGAACCCGAGCGCCATTGTGAGGTTCGCCTGAGGATCGAAGTCGATCGCCAGAACCGCATATCCCTGTCTCACAAGTCCGGCACCGAGGTTCACGGTGGTGGAGGTCTTTCCGACACCACCTTTTTGGTTCGCTATTGCGATTACTTTGGTCATGGTGTGCCTCCATATTAAGTAGTAGTGGTTCCTACCTCGTCGGGCCGTCGTCCTCACGCATATCCTATTTCAGATCCCCGCATGCTTGTGCCGAGCCGTCCAATGCTGTGAAGCGTTCAAGACGGAAGTATCATTATGTTGTTGCCCGAGTTGGCTATTCGATTGTAAAGCTGCACGAGGTTCCTCCGAAAAAGTCCCTCTATAGTTCTATGGCAAAAAAAAGAGGGGGGTGTAACCCCTGAAAAAAATTTTTCCAAAATATATTTTTCGAACGGATGTTTGGAACGCACTTTTTTTAAATCTTGTTGAGAGATCCTTGTGCGCTGAATTGAGAAGTAAAACGCCTCAGAACATACTGTTGAAATGACTGATATGATCGCCTGCGCTGGGCTTAATGAGAGCATTTGCAAGGCTCAAAAACAGAGGCAAACTGATTAAAACAGTTGTTCATTATGTGCGGTTAAATAGGCGACATCCTCATTATGTTGTAAAGAAAATGTGGTAAAATGTGGTACAGCGACTCAAAATGTGATAATTTTGGCAGCCTGAATCGGGCTTTCAACCGGCATTTTGCAGAGGATGCGAGGGCGATTCGAAAAAGAAATGTGGTATGGGAGTCTGCAGGATGGGATGTTGAAAAAGTCAATGAATATGCTAGCTTTTTTGAGCAAAAAAGGATAAAAAAAGAGCCTTTCCTTCAGAAAGAAGGAAAGGCCGTATGTGCTTGGCGCGCCCTGAGGGATTCGAACCCCCGACCTTCTGGTCCGTAGCCAAACGCTCTATCCAGCTGAGCCAAGGGCGCTTTTCAATGCTCAAATATTATAGTGCAGTATGCCGGAATTGTCAAGCGTTTAATAAAGTATATTTGAGAGCCTGCGGGACGTTGAAAAAATGCTTTGCGGATGCTATAATCTTATTATCGAAAAAGGCTTGAAGGCTTGACCTTGCCGCAGGACGGCGGCAGTTTTGCCGAACCGTCGAAATTCAAAAGAAAGGACGCCATTAGGCGGCAAAGGAACGGAAAATGAAACTTGCAGAAGCATTACAGGAGCGCGCGGATATCGCGAGGCGCATCGATCAGTTGAGGTTCCGTCTTTCGCGGAACGCCACCGTGCAGGAGGGTGAAAAGCCGGCGGAGGATCCTTCGGAGCTCATTAAGGAGCTGGACGCGTGCGTCGCCCGTCTTGAGGAGCTTATGGCGCGCATCAATCTTACCAACGCCGCGACGGTCATAGAGGGCAGAACTCTGACCGAGCTAATCGCCAAGCGCGACGCGCTTTCGGTCAAGACCTCCGCTTACAGGAATTTCCTCAACGAGGCGTCGAATCTCTCCGGGCGCGCGTCAAGGAGCGAGATAAAGATACTAAGCACCGTCAACGTGCGAAAGCTCCAGAAACAGCTCGACGATATGAGCAAGGAGCTGCGGCAGACCGACAATATGCTCCAGCAGGCGAACTGGACGGTCGATCTTAAATAATGATAAGTTGTTAACCCCTGCGGGGCGAGTCTCAAACTCCATGAGACTGAGGATAAACGGACTCGATATTGGGCGCTCAGGGCGGCGTGTTTTTTCATCGTTATGCCCCGACACTGCATAAACGCATTGTTATTTCCGTTCGGATAAACACAGCGCATTACCGCGAGGCTGACCGCAGGGGCGAGGGCGGGTAAGGGGAATAATAACAAAAAAGGGATCCTTCACCGAAGGATCCCTTTTGCTTAACCAGCTTATTTCATTATTTTCCTGCACTCGAGGTAATACCTCTTCTCGTGCGCTTCGCCCATGGAGAAGGTCTTGCGGGGGAGAGCGCCGTCGAACACGACGGTCTTGAAGAAGGCGGACTTGTCCATAGCGGGAAGCAGGAAGCCGATGTTATGCACCTTGGAGCCCAGGTCGTTTACGACGTCTGCGCCGTGGATGTAGTCGATCGTCGCGCCCTTGGTCGCCTTGAGGACGACGTCAAGCGCCGCCTGCAGGGTGCCGACCTCGAGCTGAGCGGCGGGACGCTTTACGGCGATGAAGCCGCGCTTGCCCTGGATGACGATGGGGATCACGTGACCGCCGTCGGCGACCGCGCGCTCATAATTCCTGTTGAACCTGCGCTCGGACTCGAAGAGCTCGATATCGACGATGCCGCCGGGGTTCTGCTCCTTGAGCTTCGCGGCGAGATCGTTCAGGAACTTCTTAACGCTCACGTTGAACACGACGCGGTGGATGGGCTCGAACACGATGCCCTCATCATGGACGTTCTCCAGCTCGACGAGCGCGTACCTTGCGGGATGATCCTCACGCTGATCCTCGGGCAGGGTCGCCTTGAGCTTCTCCCAATTCGCCTTCGCGGTGGCGAAGGAGTGGTTGCCGTCGCCCATGGCGAAGAGCAGGGGCGCCATTTCACGGCCGTACTTCATGGGATCGATAAGCCCTTCGACTGCGGCGATGGCGTTCTTGATGGTCTCCTCGTCGTTTATGAACCAGCCCTCGATATGACCGCCCTTCTGCATGAGCTCGAAATCATAGAACTTTTCGTTGTTCTTTACCGCCTCGTAGATGGGCTCGATAACGCTCTTCTTCTCGTCGTCGATGAGCACGAGGATGTGCGGCAGCTCCAGGGGAGCGCCGTCGCGGATGCGAAGACGCGGGGGGATGCGCTCGACGATGGTGCCCTCGGTAGCCCTTATGAGAGTGGTGGAACCCTTGTTGTAATCATAGCACTCAAGATCGAGAGCCACGACGAGACCCGTCCTCGTTTTGCCGTCGACGGTGCGGCGGGTGAGCATGAAGCCCTGACCGAGATTCTGCAGGGTGCCGTTTGCCATGTATTCGTCCATGGTCTTCCTTATGGCGGCGATACGCTCCGCCTCGCCGGGCTTGTCAAGATAGATCTCCGGCAGCATTATGCGAAGCGTGGAAGGAGCGTCGCCGACGACCTTCTCGCAGCCCTCCCAGTAATCGGGCTGAGAAGTGTACTGATCGCACGCTACGCAAGCCCACTTGGAAAGGTCGACGCCCTTTGCGGGGAACATGATCTCGGGAACCGCGAGACCGGCGTTATTCTGATACTTGGGATCCATAACGAAAACCTCCGATAATAATAGTTTTATTCAAGGCGCGGCACATACACGCCGCAATTTTTATTATACCCTTTTCAAAGCCCTTTTTCAAGTCCCCGCGGCAAACAAAACTGCCTCTGTACTTTTGGAGTAATTTGTAGTACAATATAAGTTGGATTTGAATATTATGGGGGTCAATACTCTCTTATGAGACCGTATTTTATAGTCAATCCCGTCGCCGGCGGCGGCGCGGCTATGGATAAATTCAAGATCGTAAAGCAGTTTCTAAATGACAAAGGCGTTGAATTCGGCTGCGTCTTCACAGAAAGGGCAAATCAGTCCACCGAGCTTGCAGAAGAGGCCTATGCCAACGGCGAAAGGTTCATCGTTTCCGTCGGAGGCGACGGCACGTTGAGCGAGATCGCGTCGGCGCTGTATAAATATGACGACGCCGTGATGGGTCTTTGCCCGTTCGGCACCGGCAACGATTTTGCAAGGGCAGTCTCCATGCCGACGGATCCCGTCAAGGCGGCGGAGGTAATGATCGGCGGCGCCCCGCGCCCCGTCGATATCGGCATGGCCGGGGATAAGCCCTTCATAAATGTGGGCGGTCTCGGCTTTGACGTCGACGTGGTGATCAATACCGAAAAGTACAAGGGCCGCTTTCGCGGCATGCTGCCCTATCTGATAGGCATTGTTAAGTCGTTGTTCCCGCTGAACAAGGTGCCCGTCAGGCTCGTTGCGGACGGCAAAGTCATAGATGAAACGGTGCTTTTACTGTCAGTTGGGAACGGCTCTCATTTCGGCGGCGGCATAGCCGTCTGTCCCGAGGCCGATCCGTTCGACGGATACTTCGACGTATGCGTTGTAAGAAAAGTCAGTCTGTTCAGATTCCTTACGCTGTTCCCCCTCTATGTGAAGGGCAGGCACCTCGGCAAAAAACCCGTGCTCTATTTCAAGGCAAAGGAAGTTTCGATCGAGTGCGAAAAAGCGCCCATGCAGCTTGACGGCGAGCTCGGAGAATCCGCGCCGACAACGTTCAAACTGCTTCCGGGAGCGCTGCGCCTGATGCTTCCGCTTAAAGGATGATCTGTTTGAGATTCTTTCGGCGAACTTGTCGCCGGGAAAGGTAAAGTGATAATATGCCCCGCAAAAGGCGGAGACTGGTCGTAAGAGACCGCAAAAAAACGGCGTTAAGGATAGCGATAGTCGTCATAAGCCTCATAGCGCTTGCCGGCGTCGCCGTGCTCGCTGCGCTCACCGCGAAGAACTGCGGCACCCAGCTCATAACGAGGACGCTGCCGCTCACCTCTTCGGAGCTTGTCTGCGGCACGGGCGACGGCATAATGTACGTTCGCGGCGGCGCGCTGAACTTTTACAGCTTTAAGGACGAGGACAACAATTTCACCCGTCCGCTCACGGCTGCGCCGACCGGCATAGCGGGTTCCGCCGGAATAAAGGCGGTCTATTCGAAGAACGCGGTGCAGATCATAGACGCACCCTTCGATATCGAACCGGAGGGGGAGGTCATCGCGCTCCGCTGCGGCAGGGCGCACGCCGCCGTCTGCACGAAGCGCCCCAACGGGGACGAAACGGTCACGGTCTACGGTCTTAACGGGCAGCAGATATACGAGTTCCCGTTCAGCGCTGGCAGGCTCGTGAACTTCGGCTTCAGCGAGGCTTCGGGTTCCACGCTCTGGCTTATGGAGCTCGATACCGACAGCGGCTCGCCGAGGACCACCATAACGACCTTCGATCTCGACAGAATGAGCTCGACCGGCGTTATCACCGTATCGGATCAGCTTGTGGAGGACGTGTTCTTCACCGGCTCCAGCGTTTACATTGTAGGCACGGATTCGCTGATACGCTATTCCGCCGCCGCCAACCGCGAGGTTTACCGCGTGCAGCTTTACGGCTACCGCATGATAGATAAGTCGCTCACGGGCGATTCGCCGGTGCTCCTCCTCATGCCGAGGAGCGCATCGGATATAGCAGGCGCGCCGTCCCTTCGCATACTGACCGTATCGCAGAAGGACGTCGCGGGGGAGACCGCGGTCTCCGTGTCGGTGCCGGAGGGCGCCGTCGGCTGTCATCTTGTAAACGGCTCGCTCGTTATCGTAACGGGCAACGGCTTAAAGCTCATCTCCAACAAGGGGAAGCCCCTGGAATCCGCCCCGCTGCCCGTGGGCGTTACGGCCTCCTCCGAAAAGCTGGATGAGCATCACATCCTTATGGAAAGGAGCGGGGAATACGTTCTCCTGTCGGTAGGCAAATGAACATACTCGATCTTGCCGTAATGGCAATACTCGCGCTCTTCATGCTTGCGGGCGTATATAAGGGCTTCGTCTACACGGCGATCGACATACTGCTTTACGCCGTGTGCGTCGTATTCGCTTTCCTTATGACTCCGCTCATGGCGTTCCAGGTGGAGCAGAACGAAAAGCTCTTCAACACCATGCTCTATTATACTGAGGGCAGCGAGAATATCTACGATGTAGAATACATAAAAAAGGATATTGCGGAGATCCCCAACGCCGAGCTTGAGGAGATCTACGAGCGGTCGGAGGTCGCATTCCCCATGAACGAGCGCATCCGCGCCAACGTCACGGACGCCGCATTCGAGTCCATGGGAGTCACCACGCTCGGCGATTACTTCAACCAGACGATGGTACTCGTGACGATCAACATACTCGTGTTCCTCGTCCTGTTCATGGCGCTTCGCATCGTGCTGGGGTTCATTCTCGGCTGGATCAATTACGCAAAGCCGCTTCCCGTCCTCAAAAAGGTGGAGATCCCCGCCGCTATCGGCGCGGGACTCATAAGGGGGGTGCTTGCCGTGTTCCTGTTCTTCATGATCTGTCCGATCGTTTTGACCGTGCTCCCGTTCGACGTCGTAAAAGACCTTATCGAGGGCAGCAAAATGGCAAAATTCTTCTATTATTCGAATTTCCTTTTGGGCTTTATCCCGGGCGTATAAAAGGTGAAACATGTATATAGCATCAGGCTGGAAAGACTATGAGATAATCGACGCAGGCGGCGGAGACAAGCTCGAGAGATGGGGCTCCGTCACGCTGCTTCGCCCCGATCCCCAGGCGGTGTGGCCCATGAGGGATAACCGAAGGGTGGACGCGAAATACAACCGCTCTTCCACGGGCGGCGGGTATTGGGAGTACAACAAGGACCTTCCCGAATCCTGGAACGTGAGTTACCGCGATCTCACCTTCGTGGTGCGTCCCACGGGCTTCAAGCACACGGGTCTGTTTCCGGAGCAGGCGGTCAATTGGGATTTCATGCGCTCGGTCGTGCGCCGCTTCAAGGCGGAGCATCCCGGGGAGCCCTTCCGCGTGCTCAACCTGTTCGCGTACACCGGCGGCGCAACCTGCGCGCTCGCGGCGGAAGGGGCGGAGGTCGTACACGTCGACGCGGCGAAGAGCATCGTCCAATGGGCGAAGCAGAACCTTGCCGAGTGCTCGCTTCAGGATAAGCCCGTCCGCTTCATAGTGGACGATTGTATGAAATTCGTTCTCAGGGAAGCGCGCCGCGGCCATTTCTATGAGGGCATACTCATGGATCCGCCGAGCTACGGGCGCGGTCCTGACGGCGAGATGTGGCGCATCGAAACGGGGCTCTATCCCCTTGTGGAGGCGGCGGTCAAGCTTCTCTCCGAAAACGCCGCGTTCTTCCTTATCAATTCCTACACCACGGGCTTGGCTCCCACGGTGCTTAAAGACGTGCTCACCGTCGCATTGAAGGACCGCGGCGGCAGCGTCGAATCGCAGGAGGTCGGGCTTCCCATCACGCGGGATAAGCTCGTTCTGCCCTGCGGCGCGACGGGCAGATGGGTCTGCGGCGGTTTTGAGGGCGGGCGTCCCATCCCGGAGAAATAAACCTGTTCCCATGCACATCCTTTACGAAGACAATCACATACTCGTCGTCGTCAAGCCCGTCAACATGCCCGTTCAGAGGGATGAGACGGGCGATATCGACTTGCTGACTTCGCTGAAGGCATACGTCAAGGAAAAATATGATAAGCCGGGCGAGGTCTATTTGGGGCTCGTCCACAGGCTGGACAGACCCGTCGGCGGCGTAATGGTTTTCGCCAGGACGAGCAAGGCGGCGTCCCGCCTCATGCCGCAGTTTGCGGATAAATACAACGCCGGCGCCCAAAAGCGCTACGCCGCGATAGTCGAGGGGGAGCCGCTTCCCCATGTGGATATTTACTGCACGAACTGGCTAAAAAAGGACGAGGCGGAGCGCAAGTCGTTCGTCGTGCCGGAGGGGACCGAGGGCGCCAAGAAAGCCGTGCTCGAATGCCGCACCGTTTCGGTCAAAGGCGGGCTCTCGCTCGTCGACGTTAAGCTCCACACCGGGCGGCATCATCAGATCCGCGTGCAGCTTTCGCACGGCGGCAATCCGATCTGGGGCGATCAGAAGTACAATCCAGATGCGCGTCCCGGTCAGCAGATAGCGCTGTTCGCGTATTCCCTGTCGTTCGAGCACCCCACCACGCATGAAAGGATGACCTTCACCGCGCTTCCCGAGGGCGGCGCGTGGCGGAGCTTTGGGGACGAGATGCGCCTTTTGACGTCGGGCGTGAGCTGCGTGTATTCCGATGAGGACGTGTTGGTTGTCAACAAGCCCGCGGGCGTTACCGTGGCGAACGCCGACGGGGGAGAGGATACCCTCGAATCCCGCATAGCGTCCTCGGGGATAGAGGCATATCCCGTGCACAGGCTTGATGCGAAGACCTCGGGGCTCGTCATGTTCGCAAGGAATAAAAAGGCGAGGGACGCGCTCGACGAAGCCATGCGCCTCCGTACGATAAAGAAAGCCTACCGGGCGATAGTCAGGGGCGTTCCCGAAACGGAGAAGGGAAAACGCTTCGGCACGCTTAAATTCTATGCTGTCAAGGATCCCGCGCGTGGGTCGGTCAAGGTGTTCGATTTCCCCGTGAACGGCGCCGCCGAAATGGAAACGAAGTACCGCATATGCCAAACGGATAACGGCGTTTCGATCGTCGAGGCGGAGCTTGTTACAGGCCGCACGCATCAGATAAGGGCGAGCTTCGCGCATATCGGCTGCCCCATACTCGGCGACGACAAATACGGCGACCGTGATTTCAACCGTGACAGCGCGTATAAAAAGTACAGAAAAAACGCGCCGCTCTGTCTGGCGGCGGTAAAGATAGGCTTTGAATTCCCGAAGGGCTCATATCTTGAACGGCTCAACGGCTCCGTAATAAGGATCGACGCGCCGTTCCGCCTGAACGAGCTGTGATCGGATAAAACAAAAGCAGGTATTGGTTCGGCCCAATACCTGCTTTTTTTATTCCTTTATCCGTTCCCGGCTTATTTTTTCGCCGCGGTCAGCGTTTCGCCGCCGAAGCCGTCTTCGTCGAGTATGATACGGAAACCGCCTATCGTGCGCGAGCCCTCGAAATAGAGGTCGATATCGTTAAGGATATCGTCGAACGTTTCGCCGTCGTCGGCAAGCGCGTGTATGCAGTGCGCGAAGAGCCTTATCGAGCCCTCCTCGCCGAGCATCCTGAGCAGGTCCTTGTCCTGGCGGAAGGAGAGCTGGCGGATATAACCGTCCTCGTCCGTGCCGCCGGTGATCAGCAGCCCGTTCGACGCCCTTGCGACGAAGCCCGCCTTGGTCATCTCCGAAACGGTGACGGTCAGGGCTTCGTTCGTCCCGTCGCAGCTTTCGGTAAAGCGTGAGAGAAGCTGCTTAATTATTACGCCGTTCTCTCCGATCAGCGCGGTAAGCTCCGCTATCTTCGCGTTCGTATCGCGGTAATTGACGCCTATCCTCTCGAACGCCTCGAGCGCGGCAAGAAGGTCGCCGTTTTCGTAATACTCCATCGCGGTCAGATAGTTGATCTCCAGCTTCTTAATGCGCTCGGTGTATTCGTCCGCGTCCTTAAAGCCCATGGACTGAACAAACCTTTCGTATGCAAGGGGGTAATCCTCCGCCTTGAAGGCGGTCATCCCCTCGTTATAACGCGCGGCGAGCGAATCGATAAAGGCGGCGTACTCGGCGGAATTGCCGAATTCCGATATGGCGGAAAAGCCCGCCCTTGCGCCGTCGTAATCACGCGCGTCGAACTTTGCGAGCGCATCGAGATATAGCCGCTCGTACTCCGCGATCGCGGAAAGGTATGAGGGCGAGTTGCCATAGCCGTTCGCCGCGGTGAAATACGCCTTGGCGGTAAGGAAATCGTGCGCCTCATACGCGGCGACGCCGGCGTTATAGTTTTTTATCTCGCTGCCCGAAACGCACCCGCCGAATGCGGCAAGCGCGATGAGGACGAGGAGGATCACGGCTGTTCTTTTCATACGTTAAAGATCGGGGGCTTTGAAAGCCCCCTATTTTTTCATTTTTTCTCTATCGCTATTCCAACGTTTTTACCGTTTATATCCCAGCCCTTGACGTAGACGTTTTCTCCGGCAAATCCGTACCATTTGTTGCCTTCGGCTATAATGGCGGGAACGTCTGCGTCGTTTTGTGCACCGCCGCTGTGTTCCTCATCTGCAAGAGTATCGGCCATTATCGAATCGACGTTTTTGGAGATCACAGTATGAAGCTCCATGTCGGATACGAACCACAACCTGATATGATCCGTCACGTTGAAGCCGGCTTCCTTGCGCATCGTCTGCACCTTGGAGACGAGCTCCCTGACGTAGCCCTCCTCGATCAGCTCGTCGGTGAGCTCGGTGGAGAGCACGACGGTGAGCTCCCTCTCCGAAACGGAGCTGAAGCCCTCGCGCTTGACGGTGTCGACGAGCACGTCGTCGGGCTCAAGGCTTATCGTCTGCCCCTCGAGCTCGAACTCGAACGGCCTGCCCGCGGCGTGCGCGGCTACGCAGGCGTTGCCCACGCCCTCGGTATTCTGGAGGTAATTGTTTATCTTGGGGAGCAGCTTGCCGTAACGCGGCCCCAGAAGCTTGAGCTGCGGCTTTACGCGGTAGGTGATGAACTTCGAGGCGTCCTGTACGAACTCGACCGCCTTTACGTTGAGCTCGCCCTCGATTATCTCGGAGTACATGTCGGGCAGCTTTTCCGTGCCCTGCACGTAGAGGCAGGAGAGGGGCTGACGGTTCTTGATATTCGACTGTGCCCTTGCCGCGCGGCCGAGAACGACTATGCGGTAGACCGCCTCCATGTCCTTCTCAAGCTCCTCGTCGATAAAGCTCTCGTCGCAGACGGGATAATCACAAAGGTGCACGCTTTCGGGGGCGTTCTTATCGCAGGTGCGGACGATGTTCTGATACATCTGCTCCGCCATGAACGGGGTGAACGGCGCGGTCAGCCTCGACATCGTTTCAAGCACGGTGTAGAGCGTCATGTATGCCGCCTCCTTGTCGGCGGTCATCTCCTTGCCCCAATAGCGCTCGCGCCCGCGGCGCACGTACCAGTTGGAAAGATCGTCGACGAACGCGTTGAGCTCCCTGCCCGCCTCGGTTATATGGAGGGTGGACAGGTATTCGTCCTGCTTTTTTATGAGGGTGTTGAGCTTCGAGAGTATCCACCTGTCCATAACGGAGAGGTTCTCGCGCCTGAGCTCATGCTTCGTGGGATCGAACTCGTCGATATCGGCGTAGAGTATGTAGAACGCGTAGGTGTTCCACAGCGTGCCCATGTACTTCCTCTGCGTTTCGGAAACGGCCTCGCCGCTGAATCTGCTCGGCAGCCAGGGGCTCGAAGCGGTGTAGAAATACCAGCGCACGGCGTCCGCGCCCTGCTTTGTGAGTACGTCTGCCGGGGCGACGACGTTGCCGATATGCTTCGACATCTTCTTGCCGTCCTTATCGCAGACAAGACCCAATACTATGCAGTTCTTGAACGCGGGCTCGTCGAAGAGGCAGGCGGCGACGGCGTTAAGCGTATAGAACCAGCCGCGCGTCTGATCGACCGCCTCGGAGATATAGTCCGCGGGATAGCGCCTCTCGAATTCTTCCTTATTCTCAAAGGGATAATGCCACTGAGCAAAGGGCATGGAGCCGGAATCGAACCAGCAGTCGATAACGACGGGCTCGCGCTTCATGACGCCGCCGCAGTGGGGGCACTTCATGGTCAAAGGATCGAGCATCGGCTTGTGGAGCTCTATATCGGGAGCCGCATCGGGGAAGCACTTCAAAAGCTCCTCCCTCGAACCGATGGTGTGGTGATGCCCGCAGTCCTCGCATACCCAGACGGGCAGCGGAGTACCCCAATAGCGCTCGCGCGTGACGGCCCAGTCGATGACGTTCTCAAGGAAATTGCCCATACGTCCCTCGCCGATGGACTCGGGTATCCAGTTGATGCGCTTGTTGAAATCAAGCAGCTTGTCGCGCAGCTTGGTCATTTCGATGAACCAGCCGCCGCGCGCAAAGTAGATCAGCGGAGTATCGCAGCGCCAGCAGAAGGGGTAGCTGTGCTCATATTGAAGCTCTGCAAAGAGCCTGCCGCGCTCCTTAAGGTCGGCGATTATGAGCTTATCCGCCTTTTTGACGTTCACGCCGTCCCAGGGAGTGCCGCCCGCGAGCTCGCCCTTTGCGTTCACGTTCTGAACGAAGGGGAGCCCCCACTTGGTCCCGACCCTGCCGTCGTCCACGCCGAATGCGGGAGCAAGGTGAACGATACCGGTACCGTCGGTAAGAGTGACGTACCCGTCCGAAACGACGCGCCAGCCCTTCTTGTTTCCGTGATTCACGGGGAAGTCGAAGAGGGGCTCGTACTCCATGTTCTCAAGGTCCGCGCCCTTATAGCGCTCGACCGTGTTCCAGCCCTCGCCGAGCACGCTTCCGACCAGCGCCTCCGCCATTATGTAGCGCTTGCCGTCCTTCTCGACCTTGACGTAATCCTCGTCCGCGTTGACGCAGAGACCGACGTTAGAGGGCAGCGTCCACGGCGTGGTCGTCCAGGCGATGAACTGGGTGCCGTCGTCCATGCCCTTCACGGGGAAGGTGATGAATATGGAGGTCTCCTTGACGTCCTTATAGCCCTGCGCCACCTCGTGAGAGGAGAGCGCGGTCCCGCAGCGGGGGCAGTAGGGGACTATCTTGTGACCCTTGTAAAGGAGGCCCTTTTCGTCGATGGTCTTGAGCGCCCACCATACGGACTCGATATAATCGTCCGTATAGGTGACGTAGGGGTTTTCCATATCCGCCCAATAGCCGACGGCGTCCGACATTTCCTCCCATTCGCCCTTGTACTTCCATACGGATTCCTTGCACTTGGCGATGAAGGGCATTACGCCGTAACCCTCGATCTGCTCCTTACCGTCAAGACCCAGCAGCTTTTCGACCTCGAGCTCGACGGGCAGACCGTGGGTATCCCAGCCCGCCTTGCGCAGGACGTCGTAGCCCTTCATGGTGCGGTAGCGGGGGATGATATCCTTCATGGAGCGGGTCAGCACGTGACCGATGTGCGGCTTGCCGTTCGCGGTGGGCGGACCGTCGTAGAAGGTGTACGCGGGTGCGCCCTTCCTCAATTCGACGGACTTCTCGAATATTTTGTTTTCCTTCCAGAACTTCAAAACCTCCTGCTCGCGCGGGACGAAATCCATGGAAGCCGATACTTTCCTGTACATATTGAAATTCCTTTCGAATTTTTTTTATAAACAAAACGCCCGGGGCAAGACCCCGGGACGCCAAAAAAACGCGGTACCACCCGAGTTTGCGAAAGGCTCGCCTTACGCACACTCATGCTCCCGTAACGTGGGACGGACCGGACAGAGCTACTTGCTTTCGCCCTGCCTGCTCCCGGGTGATATGCCGTTAAGTTCGGCCGCGGCGCTTGCACCCTCCGCCGCTCGCTAATGCCGGTGACTTAACTCACCTGTCCCGATCAAAGCATCTACAAATAATCATTTTAGCACAAAGAAAAAGCTTTGTAAATAGTTTGTTTGGGAAATAGTTTATATGTTTTTTGTCATCTCAAGCCAACGGAAACCATCGGCGGTGGCCGCTATGAAAAAGACGAGTCCCGGGATACAGAGCACGAGCTCAATGATGGAGACGATCCTGATGGGACAAAGCTTGGGCTTTATGCTCAGTATGAACGCTGCGACAGCGAACGGAAAGCTCATAGCGGAAACAAGCGGGACGATATGGGAGATAAGTATAAGTATCTCGCCGCCTTCCTCGTGCTTTCCGAGCAGGGAAAGGAACCAGATCATCCCCGCGAATGCGAGGACGACCGGGACAGACACGAATATTATGGATAAAACTTTCTTTGTGTTCACGGCTAAATAACCTCCTTAGAATAATTCAAGGGATCCATGCGAATACATTATACCATATTATGAACAAATTGTAAACAAAAATAAAAAAACATCTTCCCTTTGACAAATCCCTCCCCTAAATGTATAATACTTTTCGGCAAAAACGGGGGAAAACGAAGGATGTCGTTCGTCAAAAAGGCCGTTTCCGCCCTCTGGCGGTTCATAAAGGGGAATCCGGTGATGCTGGCGGCTTTCGCCGCGGCGGCGATCACCTCCTTTATCGTTCCCCCGGATAAGGAATACATAAAGTATTTCGATTTCAAAACGCTCACCTGCCTTTTCTGCGTGCTCGCGATAGTCGGGGCGCTTCGCAATATCCGCTTCTTCTACATACTCGCAAGGCGCATAGTGCACGTATTCAAAAACGCTCGCCTCTGCACGCTCGCCCTCGTTTACATTACTTTCATAGGCTCGATGCTCATAGCGAACGACATGGCGCTCCTTACGTTCCTGCCGCTCGGCTATTTCGTGCTTTCCGCCGCGCATAAGGAAAAGCACATGGCGTTCACCTTCGTCATGCAGAACATCGCCGCCAACCTCGGCGGGATGCTCACCCCCTTCGGCAATCCGCAGAACCTTTATCTCTACACCAAATTCGATATCCCGACGGGCGAATTCATGCGCATAATGGCGCCGCCCTTCGCCGTTGCGATAGGGCTTATCACCGTCTGCTGCCTTTTCGTCAAGCCGGAACCCATGGAGATCCCGGACGAGCCGGTCAGGCTCCCCCCGGCAAGGACGGTCATCTACCTTCTCGCTTTCGCGCTCTCGATCGTCATAGTGTTCCGCGGCATCCCCTATTGGGTGGGGCTGATAGTTATTCCGATACTGCTCCTCGTTATGGACAGGCGCGCCCTCGCGGGGGTCGATTACCCGCTGCTTCTGACGTTCGTGTTCTTCTTCGTCTTCGCGGGCAATATGTCGAGGATACCCGCCGTCAGCCGGCTGTTCTCGTCGCTCCTTCAGAAGAACACGCTGATAGTGAGCGTACTCTCCTGCCAGGTCATATCGAACGTGCCCTCCGCGATACTGCTCTCGCAGTTCACAAGCGATTATCCCGCGCTGCTCGTCGGCGTGAACATCGGCGGCACGGGCACGCTGATCGCGTCGCTCGCCTCGCTCATCACCTTCCGCGAGTACTGCTATCATAATCCCGATAAGAAGCTCTACTATTTCGGCGTGTTCTCCGCGTTCAATTTCGGCTTCCTCGCCGTGCTCGTGCTGTTCATGCTGCTGATCGGATAAAAGCAAACCGGAGTTTACAAAAAATATTGTATTTTCGCCCTCTTTGCAAAGCGGAATTGCTTGCGTAAAGGGGGCGAATGTTGTATCATATACCCAACGAAAAACAAGGAGGACGATCAAGGAATGTTTGATAATCTCGAGACCATGAAGCCCGCGCTCAAAAAACTCGTCGCGGCGCTTCGCGAAAAATACGCTTACGCTTCCGTGCTCGCCACAGAGGAGAAATTCCGCGGCTGGCGCGTCGGAAGGAGCGGCGTTTCCATCTCCGCCCTCGGCATGGGCGGCGGCAGCGGCTTCGTCATCCGCGTGTTCGACGGAACGGGCTGCGCCGAGTACTCCCTCAATGCGTTCGACGAGGGTATGATCCCCGAAATAGTCGGCGAAATGGAAAAGCGCCTCGCCGCGGCGAGCGCCGCCGTGCCCGCGGGGATAACCCCCATGCCCACCGTCATACCGGACGATTCCCCCGCGACCATTAAAAAGGAAGCCAAGTACAAGGTCGATCCCGCCGAGCTCGGCGACGAGGCGATTCTGAAGCTCCTTTCCCGCATAAGGGAGAAGGGTCTTGAAACGGAGGGCATCCTCGACGTTATGTGCAATATCTCCTATTCCGCGCAGAGAAAGCTCTTCATAAGCGAGCACCGCGACCTTGACGAAAGCCATATGTGGATAAACGGCGCGGTCGTCGCGCTTGCCGCCCGCGGACAGGAGGTAAAGAATTATTACCGCCCGTACTCGCTGCTCGGCGGCGCGGAGATGCTGGACGAGATCGAGAAGGATATCGGCGACGTCACGGCGACCGTTAAGGAGCTCCTCGCGAGCGAGCCCATGATCCCCGGAGAATATGACTGCATCTGCGATCCGGACGTCACCGGCATGATCGTGCACGAGGCGTTCGGTCACGGCGTCGAAATGGATATGTTCGTCAAGGACAGGGCGCTCGCCAAAAACTTCATCGGCGAATACGTCGCAAGCCCGCTCGTCACCATGCACGACAGCGCGCTGGTCGATCAGACCGCGACCTGGGCGTTCGACGACGAAGGCACCCTCACGGGGGACACCGTTATAATCGACAAGGGCGTATTGAAGACCGGCATGTGCGACGCGCTTTCCGCCGCGCGCCTCGGAGTAAAGCCCACCGGCAACGGCAGGCGCGAAAGCTATGAGCGCAAGGCGTACACCCGCATGACCAACACCTATTTCGAGGGCGGCAGCTCCACTCTTGAGGAGATGATCGCTTCCGTCAAATACGGCTTCCTGCTCGAGAATCCCTCGAGCGGCATGGAGGATCCCAAGAATTGGGGCATCCAGTGCATGGTCAACATCGCGCGTGAGATAAAGGACGGCAAGCTCACAGGCAGGATGTTCTCGCCGATAGTATTGACCGGCTACGTGCCCGACCTGTTGAAGTCCGTCTCCATGATGGGCAGCCGCGTGGAGCTCTCCGGCTCCGGCTACTGCGGCAAGGGCTGGAAGGAATGGGTCAAGGTATCCGACGGCGGCGCCTACATGAAGGCAAGGATCCGCTTGGGCTGATAAGGAGGATCGATATGGAAACAATGGAAAGAATAAAAGCCCTCTTGAAGGAAGCTGGCGTTGAGGATTATTCCGTTTACGGCGTCAACGAGCGCACCGCGGAGCTGTTCTTCGTAAAAAAGCAGCTCGATACAAGGCGCATAAAGGACGTGGAGAAGTTCTATGTTAACGTCTTCCGCACGGCGGAAGCCGAAGGCAAGCGTATGCGCGCGTCCGCCAACTGCATGGTGCTCGCGTCCATGACGGACGATGAGATCCTGGAGGCGCTGCGCGGCGCGTATTTCGCCGCCCAGTTCGCCATGAACCCCTATTACGATCTGCCCGACCCCGTCGCCGCGCCCATTATCGAGAAGAAGGGCGCGCTCGCCGAGAGGCTGCCCGAGGAGTGCGCGGGCGAGATGGCGGAGGCGCTCTTCAAGGCGGACAACGTCGAAGGCGCGTTCATCAATTCCGCTGAGGTATTCATCGTCAAAAAGCGCATCCACTTCATCTCGTCCAACGGCTCCGACGTGTCGTGGACGGAGGCGAAGGCGAAGGGCGAGTACGGCGTGCAGGCGAAGGAGCCCGAGGACGTCGAGATGCTCGACCAGTGCGGCT
>JAEEGH010011852.1_pt1 | contig 19697 bp, 13 predicted proteins | sample 9134181 | NCBI WGS metagenome assembly JAEEGH01 (sample SAMN16246544, study PRJNA631951) | gut metagenome | biome: gut microbiome; feature: rumen; material: DP-attached | host: Bos | place: Iran: Karaj | collected 2018-10 | reverse complement strand
GGATATACGTCGAATAGTTTCATAACTTTCACCTTATTATATTTTGGCTGCAAAGTTACTGCAAATATCCGAAAACTCAGCACTTTCGCCCGTCTTTTTGCATAAAAATGTCATCGACAGCCGAAAAACTGAATATCAGGAGCATAATTATGCTCAATGAAAAGGCAATCTATACTGACAAACCCATATTTGACGAAGTGAGTCTTTGGGTGCGCCAGCTAAAAAGATGTCGTGGTAATCTTATAAGACGAATTTTTTCTTTTCTTCTTTTTTCGGAACTGCTTGATTCTTTTTGGGTGCTCGTTTTACTTTTGCTTGAGATACTGGTTTCTCTACTGAAACAGATTCTTGTTGGTTCTTCTTGTCATTATGTGATTTAATATCCAAACTGAATCCATAAGTAATTGTTGGACAGCCATCCTCTGTGACATCAATATTGAAATTTACTTTATCGGACTTCCATCCTGAAAGACGGGCATTATATAACTCTTCCGTTATTTTAGTTATAGAACAAGAAACAGAGTCTTCTGCTTCTATTGCAACATCTTTAAAGAATGCTTGACCACTTGTTGTACTGTTCTTTACTAATACATCCACATCAAGTATTTGATTTGCCATTTGGTGTTTAGATAATTCTACAGTATAATTATTGATGTACCAGGTGTTGAATGAGATCTCTCGTGGAACAAATTTTAAACCATCGTAATTTAATCCTATTGTTGCAAAACATGGTGTTCGTTCAAGACCTATTTTCTCTGGAATAGAGAGAGTACATTCATAGCTTAATACGACAGATTCAACATTGGAGGTTTCCTTGCGTGTATCTGTATTTATTAGACAATTATCATCAAAGCTTGTCAGGCTCATCAGAGGTAATTTCATATACGGAGGACATAAAACCTTTACATTAGTTTTTACCGCCTTATGTTCAAAGCCTATGTCAAGATTATCATTAAGCATGTATCTGTAGGAATTCTTTGTGTCGACAGAAACCACACCATATTTTCCATCAGACTTTACTAATGCGTCATTTCCCCAAAGCAATTTTATTTCTTCAAATTGAGCAGGCAGGAAATCATTTTCTTTATATGAAAGTCCTAACAAATCTGTATCTTTGAATGAAAGACACTTGAATGGGCTTTTAATTTCTTTGATTATCTCCTTTGGTGGTTCGAATGATTTGAACTCCTGACCATTATATTGGATTCCCGTAAGTCTCATTAGAGAATCAAATGCCAAACTTCCTTGTTTAAGATGTATCGCATATCCCATCTCTGTTTTCACTGGAACTACAGGCCTCTGAGTAACAAATACACGTGACTTTTTATTCTCCGTTCCATCTGTTGATAATGGAGTTATTACACCATTTCTATAATCATACTCAAAAACTCTTTTCTTAATGACTACTATGGATTTTCCGTTACTTGCAGTTGAAATAAAGTCAAGATCATCATCTTCAGACTTATTGAATGATATTGTAATAGGTTTTCCTGTTTCAGCTGACAAACATTTTAAGAGTGTGGCTCCGTCAAATATATGCTTCAATGACTTTGGCTCTTTTACTACAGCGTACCCTTCGACAAAAGGTCTTTCTTCCGAATACGGCCCTATAGCTTTCCCTGTCTTTGCATTTATGAAAAAACAGCCGTCAGAGTTTTTTACAGGAAGATATCCATCAGCAAAAAGACATCCCGCTTGTGGAACATACTCTTTGTTTGCCACGTCAGTTACTTCACCCCTGTCATTGACAAAGGCTACGAACTTGTTCCCCTCATATAGTAATGCTGTATGTGAACTGAAAGCAGATATATTGTCGTACTTCAAAGGTACAACGATTTGTTCTTCAGCGTTTAATATTCCATACTTACCGTTTTGGGAAACGACATATAAACCGTTGCCAATTATTTTTATACTTGTATATTCAGGATGTATAGTCCAGAATGGTATCTGAGCCATCAAACCTAAAACAGGTAAAAGCAATATCACTAATAGAATTTTCCTTGTCATATTTCTTGTTACTTAATTTCCATAAAAAAGGCAGAATTTGATCCTTGTCTATAAAAAAGGTACATTCCATTTTTAACATTATAAACCTTACATATGACATTTTTATTATCTATGGTTTTAGTATAAGGTTCAATAACATTTTTGTAAACCATATCATTATCGAATGCATAATACTCATTCTTGCCAATTTTCATAAGTTCTATTTTTATCAACTTATATTTTGAATAATCAGAATCTTCTTTCATTTGAATTGAAAGTTGACCTGTTCCTTTGTCTATAACTGTATGATTAGCAATATCTTTATTTTCAAGGTAGAATATGAAACGTCCGCCTTTCTGGCGCATTGCAAGAGATGTCGGCTCTATTTCTACTTGATTAAAATAAACCTTACCATCCTTAACACTAAAAGCCTCGACTTCACGATACGCCTCATTTGGAATGCGACGCATCTGCTCGATATCTCTGATATATACTCGTTTACTTATACCGTCTTCTGAACTGATTTCCAAATAGCTAGGGTCTTCATCCCTGCCATAATATTGGAAAATAATGACACCCGTATATTCTTCATCCGTTTTTGTTTTAACAATAGTCTTATATGGTGCCTGTTCTATAAAAGAATAATCTTTTGACATTTTTACCTTTTGCTGTTCCAAAATATCTGAGACATCGATATTTCTCAAACCATCAGAAGTATGTATTTTAATGGTCTTTCCGAATACTTGTTCGACAATCTGCCCTTGATAGATATTTCCAGAACGGGTCTTTATGACGTCATTTAGTCCTGTAAGCAGTTCTGGGTTATTAGCCTCATACCTAATCATCAGCAAATCAGAAATAGAGAAGGGAATAGCCTGTCCGTCGCATATAAAAATAATTTGCTCACCTGGTATTTGTGTTGATATATATCCTGTATACATTTTATTGTCTAATGTATAGAGTTTGTCTTGAGTGTTGGTAGCAAAAGAAATCTCTCCTGTTACTACTAAAAATAAGGTGAATAAAAATAGCTGTTTCATATAGAACATATTTTGATTATTTACAATACAAATGATGGTATAAGATTTGTAACACCAGAAGCGTTACCAGCTGCACTTTTTGCAGAGATTACACATCTGGTTTCTTTTACAATCTTTGTGGTTATTGAAACTACAGCAGTTTTCCCTGGCGCCAATTTAACAGATTTGTTTCCTCCTGTACTCAAGCTAATCGAAATGGACTGTGCTGATCCGCTTCGGTTTGTTACTCGTACGTTAACAACACATTCACCTTTTGAATTAGCAGTGACTTTACCAGGGGCACTGACCGAAATACCTCCAGAAGATTTTGTTTCATCTGTAGCTTGCGCGTTTGCATTTGTCTGCCGCCAAACAATCAATCCGTCAACGTCTAATTCATATATCTTTTCTCCATTTGTAACAGGGACAACTCCTTCTACGGCTCTCTGACTTTCCTGACCGGTCATAGCAAAACTTAGACGATCTGTTCCATTGGTGATATATAAAAATTTAGCAGGACAATTACCCCAGTCGGCAGGAATAACACTTTGCACACTAATTTTACCTCCTTTTTCACTGACTTTAACAGAATTTGTTCCACCAAGTTGCTTGATAATTCCATACTTGCCATCTTTCTTCACGATAGCAAAACCAGAAGCAAATCCATAAGCTTCCTGAAATTGACTTGGTATCATCATTACTCCATTTGCCATATATCCCTTTACAGGGCCTTCTGTATATATAGAATACGCGGCATTATATGAGGGAATAAATGGAAGATTCACTTCTTGTTTTTTGTTCTCTTCGGAATAAGCAAAATATTCATCTACCCCAAGTTCTTTATTATTTGGTCCGTCTTCTAAACGATTCCCCTTAGGATCAACATAAAAAGAAGAGCCGTCTTCCATCTGTACTAAGCCTTTGCCATTTTTGAAAGAGGCTGTAAAAGTAGGATTGTTTTTGCCGTCACGGATATTTAATTCTGCTCCTTTATGATTAACATAAGTTGCAGAGCCTACTAGAGCTTTTTTATTAGTTACTGAACTTATTAACCCTTTGAGTCCTTTCTTGGGTTTAAAAACGGATGCAAGTCCTTCGCGGAAGGGGTGAACAGATACGTAAATAAAAGGTATCTCAAGTTTTCCATCAGGATTAATGTATCCACTTTTCCCTTTGTCATTACTTACACCTAGCATATCTTCTGAGAAGAAATGATAGTCGTCAACATAGTATTCTTCAGAAATATCTTTTACATTTCCTGACTTGTCAATAATGGCTTTTAGTCGGAATTTTCCATTCGTATTGGTAAGGGCAAGGGCATATCCATTAGTGATATAGGTAATGGAATCTGCTTCAACAATTTTATTGCCATTAGTGTCAAATATGGCCATAGTACTATAAGTGTTCACCTTATAGTATGATTCACCAAAAGGAGTAATGCTTTGATATATTGGTTTTAGCAACCAACATGCAGTCTGTGCATACCCAATGAGGGGTAAGCACAGACTAGATACTATGACTAAACATAATAACTTCTTGGACATGTTTATTGTGTTTATTGTAATTGTACTACATCATTTACATATTCATTGTACAACTGTTTTAGGTATTTTGAATGTACAGCCTTTGTTGAACCGCCGACAACAGAATAACCTCCATAGAGAATTCCTACTACTTGTCCTTTGTCGTTGAAAATAGGTGAACCACTGCTACCTCCTACAGAGCTTGCTTGGATTTCAAAATCAAATCTGCCAGGTTGCTTGCTGCATTTTGTTTCGCGAATGTTTGGCTCGAGTGACTTGGTTTTACTGTCTTGAGCCCAAATCAGACCTGCAGGATAGCCTATCGTGTAAAGCTGATCTTTAAGAGGTTCTAATTGTTCTGTAGAGAAATCTTCTGGGCTAAACAAATTCTTGATATCCTTTGGAGTAGTTTTGTTATTGAGCTGGAGAATTGCGAGATCGATATCCTTATCTTTTGATACAGATAATACGTTGCAACGCTGGAATTCATCAGTATGAGTATAGTAATTACCTGGATATCCCACTGTGATATGATCAATTTTACCAGAGATAGTATACTTTGACTTCGAAATTCTTGATGTAATGTTTAGGACATTATTTACAAAACGATCTTGATTATTACCAGATCTTGCCATTGCATGCTTCAAGACGGTTGATGCGAAAATTGAATTCTGAAGAAATGCGTTTATAGATTCAATGCTTCTTCCTTTAGGAAGATTGTCTTCGATGAAATCACGTATTTGGTCCTCCTGATCTTTTGTTAATTCCTCCCATGGCATTGCTACATGACGGTTTGTTCCCATACGTCCAAGAGAGTCAAGGAAGAATGCTGTCGCTTGTGACTGCAATTGCATATCGTTAAACTGAACCTCACCATCCCATGAGTCAGACATCGGGTTGTCGTCAAATGTAACGATGGGGTGGAAAATAGTCCTTACGTAAACTACCGCAGGGCGATAAATTGTTGGGTCAATGGTTTTTTTACCACCTTTTGGCCATAGCATATAAATTCCAAAGATAACTAATGCCGCTGCCAACAAACCAATTGCGGTTGTAAGGATCTTTTTCATGCCATTTTTGGGGAACAGGGGTAATATTTGATCAGTGACATCTTCTGCACCGCAAACAATATTATCTCCTTTCTTGATACGTTCGTCCTTGTTGGGAGCTATTTTTACACCATTAACCATTGTACCATTTCGACTTCCATTATCACGGATGTACATCTTTCCATCCTTGCCTACTCGTACTGATGCATGATAACGGCTGACAGTCTGGCTGTTTATTATAATATCGTTACGATAATTTGAACCGATATTAAAAACGGCTTTGTAGTTAGCTAGTTTTTCTGCAGCTGGGATTCGTGCCCATACCAGCGGAGTGTCAGCAAAAGTGATCATGTCACCACGTTGTACGGTAACCTCTTTCCCAGGTTCCAGTTTTTTATTACCAACTGTAGTGCCATTCCTACTGTTCTTGTCCTCCAGTATAATCTGACCGTCGTCTAAAATAGTCATTTCTGCGTGCAAGGAACTTACATACTCACTGTCTAATTTTAGGTCGCAAGATTGCGAATTTCCAATTCTGATTAGTTTCATAATATATATGTTTTATTGTTTTACATTATCACTGTTTTATTATTTTTTTGGTTATTATCACCTTCCTTAGTCTTGACCTTTGACGGTTGAACTGCTCCGTTCCCTTTTTTCTTTGAGTTTGTATCTTTCTTTGCAGGGGGATTGGGGAAAAGTTGCTGTACTGTCTTTCCGTTTATATCCTTCTGCTCTTCTTTCTTTTCTCTTATATTTTCTTTTGCTTCCCTTTCACGGCTTTCTTCTGCAACGCCAGACTTCTTATCAGAATCGATGGCTGGCGCTTCTGAGGAGTTCGCAGAAGGCGACTGAGCAGATGTTTCCTCAATAAAAGTGGGGGCTGCAGAGTTATCCTCATCGCTGATACAGCTTCTTATAAGTAAAACTAAAAGGATTACTGCCAGTAGGCCAATAATTGTAGATAAAGCGATTTTGATGAATCTGGAATTATCTGGTACCAGCGACCAATCGAGTTTAAATGGGCTATCCTGATCGGCAAATTTAACAACATCTTTTCGTGTAACAGGGAAAGGAACATTTGGACGTAGTTTTATGCCATTGACATACGTACCGTTTCTTCCCATATCAACAATTTCCATCTTTCCAAATGTGGAAATCTTTAGAATAGCATGACGACGACTGATCAACTCGTTGTCGATGATGATATTGGCACCGTCGCCTCGTCCAATCGTTATAGTCTTCATAAGCAGATGTTATTATATTTATTTAATTGCATTTAATCTTTTTATAAGTATATCATAATGTCCTTTAGCTTTGGGAGAATTGCTATATGAAATAGGAGCACTCAGCTTATCTTTTATATCTTCATATACTGTTTTGTTCTTCGTATCTTTGGCTGAAAGAAGGCTTAGGTTCGATACCATTCTTTTTATGATATCTTCTCGCTCACCTTTCTTTTTTGTGTTTTTAGCTGTATTTAAATCTTTCAAAATTTTATTTCGAAGAGCAGCAATCTCATTAGCAGAATTCTGTGCCTGCTGGGCAGCAGCTTTGGCTTTCTCTGAAGCTTTTGTCGCTTCCTTGGCCTTTTCCTCTGCTTCAGCCTGAGCGCGTTCTGCGGCTTTGTTCTTTTCTGCTGCAACTTCAAGTTGCGCGTTAGCAGTTTCTCGTTTTGACTTTGCTACTTCTGTGTTCAACTTGTTCACTTCTGTCTGAAGGTCTTCTATCTGCTTTTTTTTGGTAGACAATTCTTTTGTGAGAACTTCAACCTTCTGCTCAGCCATATTTGGAGCCGATAATTTTTTTGCTAATATTATATTTGCAACAATACTTAGCAGACAAACGACTGCCATGATAGCTAATAATCTGATAGTCTTCTTGCTCATTTTTACTTTTAGTTTAGAGTCTTTTTTCATTTCAAGCATGACGATGGTCATATTATCATGCGTATTTCCGCTTTCCCTGCCTATACCTTCAATGGTTTCTACGGTATTGGCAACGGCCTTTGATAGAACTGACGGCTTTGCTGTGAGACGAATAAGCTCCTTCTCGGGTACCATTCCCCATATACCATCAGAACAGAGAAGGAACTTATCTCCTGCCTCGTAAGCATGTTCACTTACCTCTGCCAAATCCTTCAAATTACCACCCAGAGCTTTGGTAATAATGTTCGATTGAGATGATAATCTGGCCTGCTCTTCAGTAAGGACTCCATTACGAACCATTTCAGCGACCATTGAGTGGTCGGAAGTACGGAAGATCTTATGTCCGTAACGGAATTGATATGCTCGACTGTCTCCAACATGAGCGATAATGGCTGAATAGTCATTAATGAGCATAGCAACTACAGTTGTTCCCATACCTCTTAACCTTGGATTCTCATCACCCAAACTTAATATAGATTGATGAGCATACTCTATGGCTTCTTTTAAGACCTCCTTCCGATTCATGTCCTCGTGGGGGGTATTGAGGTATTCGTATATCTTCCTTACTGCCGTGTCAGACGCCAAGCTGCCAGAAGGTCCTCCGCCCATTCCGTCACATACAAGAGCAAGAAATCCGAGTTGTGTGTCAATGACGGCACATTGATCCTGATTCTCGTCTCTCCCTCCCTGTCTGGAGTCCCAGAAACCTGTTATCGGCAATGATGTATTAATTGGTTTCATTTTCTATAAGAGAAATAATATCAATAATATGATGGCTAAAGCTCCCAAGAGCCCTATAATCCAATATAACAATGTGTTGGATGAAGGCTCAGGTGCAGCTAATGCTTCCTTTAGTGCCATTTTCATCTGACCTGCATTCTGAAATCTATCTGAGGGATAAATAGCAGTTGCCTTGCGTATAACTTGATATACAGCTTCGGACATCATCGGCTTTTTCTCAAGCACCAATTCGCGATGCAACTCCCTCGCTTCCAATACTGTAGATGCGTTAAAGGGATTGTGCATAGTTATCAGTTCATAGAGTGTGACCCCTGCCTCGTAAATGTCTGTAGCGGCAGTCAATTGGGGCCTCTTCTCAGAATCGGAGAACTGTTCTGGAGCAGCGTATTTCGGAGTGCCCATCATGCCAGAGGTCGCTGTATTCACAGTGTCGCTAATATTAGCTATGCCTAAGTCCATAAGCCTGACATTTTTACCCTGTTCCATCATAATGTTCGAGGGTTTGATGTCCATGTGAATGATACCCTTCTGATGAATGTATGACAAGGCGTCTAGCACAGGGAGAAATAGTTCGCAAATTCTTTTCTCCACATTTGGGAGAGCTCGTACGTGAGTGTTTATGAATTGGTCTATATTCTCTCCATTGACATAGTTACTTACAATAAAGATGGGTCCCCTGTTAGGGGCTATTTCACAGCATCCGAGCATCTCCACCAGATTTGGATGACGGAACATCAGGTCAGCCTCTTGATGAGCTCTGTAACGTATTTCAGGGTTGTTCGCATAGCGATCCATTACGCGTTTTATAGCCACAGGTTCACCAGAGTTACAGTCATATCCCTTATAAACTGTACCCATCGCACCTGAACCCAATAACGATCTTTCGTTATACTTAAACCATCTCTGTCCGATGTTCAGGTATATGGTATCACCTTTTTGCGTAACCTTTCCCGCCATACAGTTCTATTGCAATAGTTGAGAAACTTGTTCTATGCGCGTATTAAATAATGATATGTAGTCATTGTCATTATTGTTCTGGGCATAAGCCAGACCATCCTTATACATCTTGAGAGCTTTGTTAGGAGCAGGCGTCGAAGGAGATCCTGTACGTATCTCTCCTGCCACGTAGTCTGTGGCAAGTTCGAAGAGCGCCTGATAACATTGGGGATCAGCATTAACAGCCATCTCTGCCAACTCGTGAGCACGTCTGGCGTTACGTTGAACTTTATCTGCCGTCAACCGTCTTAGCATTTTTACACGTTCAGGGGCGATAGTCGCGTCTTCTGGTTGTGTAATGGCAGCCATTAAAGCCAGCACAGGGGCTGAGTGCTTATAGCTACTATATTTGTCAATAATTTCTCGTAATTGCATAAGCCCCGATTCCATGCTAGCACTGTCTTCAAGTGCCTTCAATGCTTTGTCAGCCAACATATTAATTGGTGTCATTTTTGCTCCAGATTCAGGGTCTATAATAATGTTTGTTTCTGGAGAGTCAATGACCTGCCCATTACGTACTTGGAATAGGCTGTCTTTACGAGCCTTTGCAAGCTCTTCTTCAGAAGGTCCGCTGTTCACGGAGAAGAAAATGCCTCCAATGACAGCAAGAAGTACAACTACTGAAGCTGCAATTATGCCGATTCTCTTTTTTGAACCACCAATATCAGGGAATGAGTCAAATGATGTGGTTGAAGGCTGTGCATCTTGTTTGGAGAGGTGCTCGAGATCTACACGCATTTCCGATGCCGACTGGTATCTGTCTGCCTGTTTCTTTGCCGTAGCTTTTTCAATAATGCGGCGGATCGCCTTATAGGGCACATTCTTTAAGGGCAATTTTTCATTAATCTGCTTCTTGATAAGCTCTGCCATAGTGCCTTCAAAGGGCAAACTGCCCACGATAAACTGATAAAGCATAATACCCACAGCGTAGATGTCTGTTGACTTGTCTTGGCTGCGCACATCACCAAGTACCAATTCTGGGGCTGCGTAGGCGGCCTTTCCTACGAACTGTCCAGTACTGGTAAGCTGTTGGTCTTGAGTATTCAATGAGTTCAGCTGCTTGGCTATTCCGAAGTCGATGATCTTCACCTTTTTATCATGTGTAATCATGATATTGCTTGGATCAAGATCTCTATGAATATATCCCTTATCATGAAGCGCCATCAGTCCAGATAAGATATTTTTCACAATGAACACTGCGAAACTGAACTTGTCATTTTGGTATTGCTGAAATAATTCCTGGGCAAATTCTATCTCGTTTCCGTATTTGTCGGTTGTTTTACCATTAAGTAAGTCGAAGAGCATGACACCCTGTAACAACTCACTAACCACATGGTATCTTTTCGTGCCATTGCCATCAACCACTTCAATGAATCCAAACATCTCCACAAGATTTTCATTATGGATCTGTATAGAAGCCTCACGTTTTGCACGTTCAATGGCATGCACGGGAAGATCTTCAAACAGGAACTTAATTGCCACATCCTGCCTGACACCATTTTTCTCATTGACCATCACACCCCGAAGTACTTGGCCCATTCCCCCCTCACCAAGAGAAGGTAGCTTAGGGTCTACTTCATAGTGGATATTTCGGTTCTTTTCCTCCTCTCCTTGGATAAAAATCAAAGACATTATTACATAAATTTAGTACCACCAGGTTTGTTTGGCTGACCACCATTGAGATCAACAGTACCTGTATCAACGTTTCTATTGTCAGAGTTGTATGGATTAAAACGCCCTTGGGTATCATCACCTCCAGAAATGTCGCTAAAGAATGTGTCATCTTCCTCAATTGCGGCGAAGTCTTCAGCTACTGACAAGCCATAGTCTTCGGCATCAATTAGAATAAGTAACAACTTGTAACTTGTGCCTATGGTGATAATGTCGTGCAACTTACACGTATGGTTGTCATAATCAAGCTCCTCTTCGTTTAGATACATTCCATTTTTTGATCCCACATCGCGTATGCTGGCAATCAGTTTCTTTGTTGACTTCATTTGCTTGATACTTATTGTGGCATGATGCTCCGAAACAGAGCGTTCCTTTAGCACGATGTCACAATCCGAAGATCGACCGATTGTGTTTGTTCCCAAATGGAGTGGCCAGTATTCACCAATTCCCTTACGCGAAATAGAATACAAAAAGCCAACTACTGGAGAATTGTCCTTTTGATCAAACTTATTTTCAACTACACCAGGAGCATTGTCATGCATACCAGGTACATACGTTTCGTTTGCGTTAGAAGCAAACGACCTGCCGGTAGGTCGAGCATAAGGATTATTACCCCTATTGCCTCCCTTAACAAAAGTATCATCTTGTTTCATGCCGTAATATTGTTTATAGATTATTTAAATAATTAGCAAATATTTAATACATGGTGCAAAAATACGATATATTTTTTATTTGACCAAATAATATCAGAGAAAAATTACTTGCTTCCACTTTTTAGGTATTGTTTAATGACGCTATCTTGCACTTTCTCCAAATATGCAATAACGCGCCACATAGACACTTTCATGTTGTTTTCTTTCAATTCTATTATTTCATATTCAAAAGAAGAACCTGCTTGCCCACCGTCTTTCTTGTGGAGTATAAACTTATCTTCTGAAGTGGTCCACGTGCCTCTTGTTACAAATGGTATGCCATCTTCCTCCTCAACATGGATGTAGGTACCATCATTCTTTAATTGCAGGTAGTCTAATCCTACTGTACTTACAGATTCTCCCCAACCTTCAATTCGTGTTGTCTTCCATGTACCAATGAGGGGGTTGTCTGCAATAATAGGAGTGCCGTTTTCATTAACCTCAACAACTTCTACAAACTCATCCCAACCCTCTGCAGAACGATAACGGGTCTTAGTACCCTTTGGGACGTATAGTTTCGCATTTCTTGATAATCCCTGAAAACTATTTTTATGAGCTTTGGGCGGATAAGGCGTTCTGATGGTTACGCTTTCCAACTGTGCCATATTTGCAAATGCTTTTTCACCGATCGAATCTAGATCATTTGGTAATATGATCTTTTTCAAAGATGTCATGCCTTCATTCCTTGGTATTCCTGTGAAATTGTGCTTTTTCGATGTACCCCAATAGTAAAAAGCTCCTGTTGGTATCTTGTTAGCATAAAATGTGTCGTAAGTACCTTCGTTGGTGCCATCCTCTCCGGTATAGGCATCAATTACCACATCTTTTAGGTCAAGAACCTGAATTCTGCTACAACACCATTTTATGTATTCGAAGTCCCTAGCGTCAATACGTCCAGAGAGTTTTAGCTCAAGCACATTTTTAGCTTTTGCTTCTAATAAAACTGTTGAGAGCATGCCTGCCTTGGATAGATATGCTTCGAACATGTCTGTATTAGAATCGTCGGAATATTCGATAGATTCAATTTCATTCATTCCAATCTCTTGTCTTGTGCCATTCTTATATATAATGGTCATTGTTTGTGATGATGAGTTAAGAAGTATTTCTTTATCATTATCAACCATATTCATGCTTTTCCTTTTTAATTCAGCATCCAGCGAAGTCCTTTTGCTACCCGACATCAGAGATGTCGCTTCCTGTGCCTTAAGTTGCAATGAAAATGCCATCGATGTCAAAAGCACTATTAATAAACTATTTTTCTTCATTTTAATTCGTTTAAGTGATTATTTTCTGCAAAATTAGATTTTTTTTTTGTAATATCCAAATTTTATGTCAGGAAATCTTTAAGGACGAACAATCTGGCTGCCAATCGTTCTTGCGACCCTTCTTTAACTTTGCAGTTTGAAACAAGAGTCCTTAGGAACTCTTAATTAATTTAACGTTGAATAAACGAAGAAATAGGAAGAGAAATATCAGTTTTTCCTTACCTTTGTTGTAGAAAGGAAGGATTAACTGCCGGAGGTCGCCCTATCGTCCCTTCAAGGTTATGAGCCTATCTACCGCTTTAGGCCCCCCGGATTTCAAGCTGCAAATTCCAAATAGGAAGGTAGGCTCAAAGCCTAATTAAAGTAATAGACATTCACAGCTATCCTTCAGTTAATCGCTTCCTGTAATTAAAAAACAGAGACAAAGGTATGAAAAAAATCGTAATTGGCATCGACATTTCCAAAGAAAAAATTGATGCAAGTGCAATTGATGTGAGAGACTGTCAACTGGGAGTGGTCAGACTGGACTATCAGATGTTCGACAACTGCCCAATGGGGTTTCGCCGTATGCTGGTTTGGGCGAGGCATTTAATGAAGAAAGCAACGTTACAGGATGTGCTGTTCTGCTGCGAGACTACAGGCGGCTATGACCGCATCCTTTGCGACTATCTCTACGGCAAGGGCCTTGATATCTGGCGAGAGGGCGCGCTACAGATTAAACGTAGTATGGGCGTGCGCAAGGGTAAGGATGACAAAGCAGACTCGCTGATGATAGCCGAGTATGCCATGCGCCACATGGATAAGGCTGTCATATACGAGTCTCCTAACGAAACCATCCGTGAGTTGAAGGCCCTTTTTCTCTACCGTCACAAACTTGTGCAGGAAAAGGCTGAAAAGCAGGTTAGGGCAGCTCATTTGACTGATACTGCAGCTAAAAGCAGATCCATGAGGTTTATCCTACACGATGCCAGGAGAAGCGTGAAAGCCATACAAAAGAGTATAAAAGAGTGCGAGAAACACATATTGGAACTCATTGAGAGCGACGAGGAAATACAACGGAACTATGGCCACATTGTGTCCGTCAAAGGACTCAGCATCGTCAATGCCACGGCCTTTATCGCCTATAGCAACAACTTCCGAGGCATCACCACGGCAAACAAGATGGCCTCCTATTATGGTGTTGCTTCATTTCGAGATCGATCAGGCTCGAGCGTCGACAAGAAGGCCTGTGTGAAATACTATTCTTGCTCGCTGTTGAGAGCTACCATCACACAGGCTGCAGAATGGACAGTCAAAGAGAATGGAATTTATCGCGACTATTATTTGCGTCTGAAAGCAGAAGGAAAACCGTATGGCGTCATCATCAACAACGTCAAGAATAAACTCATCCACTTGGTGTTCTCACTCGTTACTAATGATACGGACTATGAGCAGAATCACGAGTTTCTCAGAGTAAAAAGGAAGACCGAAAATAGAAAGTCCACTCAATTAGAAAATATTAACTAAATATATTTGGATTAAAACATAGGAAGCGGTAGCAAGCGGCAAAGCCGAGCGGGGAAGCGGACTGTCAATCATATCCGACTAAGCAGCCAATCGTAGCCGACCTGACCGCCGATCGTAGCCGACTAAGCGAGCAATCGTTCTCTCGTCACTTTGGTAGCATTACCAAATATTAATCGATTTTTCTCTCAATAGTTTGCTAATTCAAAAATAAATGCTTATCTTTGCCATCGATAATGTAGAACTCTAAAACAAATAGTTCGTGCCTAATGCGATATGATTTTTGACGAATAATATCAAAAGACAATAATAACTTATAAATGAACTACAATATGAAACTATTTCGAATTACGATTCTGCTCACTGTGCTCATGAGCATGTTTGGAGCAAAGGCTTTTGCCTATGATATTGAAGTCTCAAACAAAGATGGGGTTACTATCTGGTACAATTTTATTGGCGAAACGGAGTTAGCTGTCACCTATCAGAGTACCAGCTACTATAGTAATGAGTATTCAGGTAATGTTGTTATCCCTGAATCTGTAGATTATGGAGGAAATACTTATAGCGTGACCTCCATTGGGGAATCAGCTTTCAGAGATTGCAGCAATCTGACTTCTGTGACCATCCCCAACAGCGTATCCCATATAGGCTCTTTTGCATTTGATAATACTGCTTGGTATAAAAATCAGCCAGATGGATTAGTATATGCAGGAAAGGTTGTGTATAAGTACAAAGGCGAGATGCCTACAAATACAGCTATTACTTTAGAGGATGGAACATTAGGGATTGCTGAGGAAGCTTTCAGAGATTGCAGTAGCCTGACTTCTGTGACCATCCCCAACAGCGTGACCTCCATAGGTAGTTCTGCATTCATGGACTGCAGCGGTCTGACCTCTGTGACTATCCCCAATAGCGTGACATCCATAGGTCATTCCACTTTCAGAGGTTGCAGCAGTCTGACTTCTGTGACCATTGGCAACAGTGTGACCTCCATTGACGATTATGCTTTCTATAATTGTAGCGGCCTTACTTCTTTAACCATCCCCAGTAGTGTGACCTCTATCTGGCATAATGTTTTCGAAGGTTGCAGCGGCTTGACTTCTGTTATAGTGCAATGTTGCCCGACTACAATAGGCTCAGGACGATTTCGTGGATGTTCCAATCTTAAGGAAGTGACTTTTGACTGTGAAACGGTAACAAGCCTGTTCGTTTATTCGTCAATTGAAAAAGTAACAATGAAGGAAAGCGTGACTTCCATTGGCGATTCTGCGTTCGAGGGTTGTACTAGTCTGACTTCTGTGACCATCCCCAACAGCGTGACCTCCATTGGCGGTTCTGCGTTCGAGAGGTGTACTGGTCTGACTTCTGTGACCATCCCCAACAGCGTGACCTCCATAGACTATGATACTTTCTCTGGTTGTAGTGGTCTGACTTCTGTTGTGATAGGCAGCGGTGTTACATCTATAGGTGGTGCCGCATTCTCGGATACCAACCTAAAAAAGACCATATGGTTGACAAACACTCCGCCTGCAGGGGCAAAAAACGCACAAGGTGCTATCAATTATGTAGCCAATGATGAGTATAATATAAGTAATAAGGTAGTGTATCCTTTCTTGAGTTCTTATTTTGATGTAGATGGCGTCAGATATGTCCCTGTTAGCTTATCAGATAAGACTTGCGATGCTATCGATTGTACATATGAAAAAAGCATTGAAAACATCCAGATTGCATCCACTGTCGTGTATAAAGGTATATCCATGTCTGTGAAAGAGATACAACCATATATTGGATATAGCAATAAATACATCAAAAGTCTTACTTTAAGCAATAATGGTGATGTGGGAGAACATGCATTTGCTAATTGCTCAAGTATGGAAACTGTTAATGTAAGCAATATAGGATCCATAGGAAAAGATGCTTTTGCAAATTGTTCAAGTATGGTAACAGCCAACATTAGCAATACAGGGCCTATTGGAAAATCTGCTTTTTCCAATTGTTCAAGTATGGTAACAGCCAACATTAGTAATACTGGGGCCATTGATAATGATGCTTTTAAGAATTGTTCTAGTTTGGAAACGGTCGACATTAGCAATACCGACTCCATTAGGAATTACGCTTTTGCCGAATGCTCTAAATTGAAAAGTCTCAAACTAGGTAATAGTGTGTCAGGTATAGGTAGTTATACATTTCAAGGATGTTCATCGTTAGAGTCTGTGACAATACCAAATCTTGTGGAAACCATTAACGAATATACTTTTGTTGATTGTTCGGCGTTGAATACTGTGATAATTGGTTCGAAAGTAAAAGTTATCAACCAATATGCATTCAGCGGATGCGAAGGGTTAACTACTATTACCATTCCTCAGGCTGTGACTGATATTAAATCTTCAGTCTTCTATAATTGCAAGAGTTTGAAAGAAGTGATTATTGCAGATAGTGAATCAGAATTGAATCTGGGGTCTAATTATAGTAATCCCATTTTCTCATCTTGTCCATTGGATACAGTCTATATAGGTCGAAACATCAGTTATAAAACAGACAAGAACTCCGGCTATTCTCCATTCTATCGCAATACAACTTTACGGGCTGTGAAGATCACGGATAAGGAGACGGAGATTTCTGAGAATGAATTCTACGGTTGTACGAACCTTCAGCGCGTGATTATTGGTGATGGTGTGACAACCATCGGCAATTGGGCATTCTCTGGTTGCTCGAGTCTGAAGTTCTTTACTTTCGGTTCTGAGGTGAAGACCATCGGACAGGAGGCTTTCTCAGACTGTACAGCTGTTACAGAGATCACCAGCCGAGCTATCACGCCTCCAACCTGTGGCAGTCAGGCTCTCGACGATATCAATAAATGGGAGTGTAAGCTCTATGTGCCGAAGGGGCACTTGGCAGATTATCAGGCTGCTGAGCAATGGAAGGAATTCTTGTTCGCTGAGGAAGGTGATTACACCATAGCTACCAAATACACACTGACCTATACAGTGGATGGCGAAGTATATAAGACCAATAAGGTAGCAGAAGGTGAAGCTATCACTCCTGAGCCCGCTCCCACGAAGGAAGGCTATATCTTCTCAGGTTGGAGCACCATCCCAGCAACGATGCCTGCTAAGGATTTGACCATCACTGGTACATTCTCGCTCGCTACAGATGTCGATGAGATTACCATCAAGAATACTGGCAAGACAACTTGGTGTAGTGAGTACGACCTAGATTTTACTAATGTAGAGGGCGTGAAGGCTTATACGGCGACGGGCTATAATAATATCACAAAGACGATCTGGCTGACTCGTGTGATGGAGGTGCCTGCTGGTACAGGACTTTTGGTAAAGGGCGATGCTGGAACTTACAAGATTCCTCATGCTAATGTGCAGTCTGCTTATGCAAACTGGTTCGTTGGCAATTTTGGCGAACCCATTTCGATAGGGGAGACTGACGGTGACAAGACGAATTACTACCTGAAAGACGGTACATTTAGGAGTGTGAATGGCAACGCCAACATTGGCAAGAACAAAGCCTACCTTCAGCTGCCCACAAGCGTCTTTGCAGGCACTCGCTCTATCGGCATCAGCTACGATGATGAGGATGGTACGACTGGTATTAAGGACCTCGCCCCAGCCCTCTCCGAAGGTGAGGGAGAGTGGTACACTCTTCAGGGGCAGCGAGTTGCGAAGCCAGGTAAGGGGCTTTACATCCGCAATGGTAAAAAGGTTATCGTCAGATAGTTCGCTCACATGCGAGACTACTAATAAATTAAGGCTGCCTTTTCAAGGGCAGCCTTTGTTATTATATCTCTTGGAAACGGCGTACATCATTCATTTCTCAGCCACATTGCAAAGAATTTATCGTAAACTTCATAGACACCAAGGGTTGATGTGATAAAACCCTTTTCAAGCAACCCTTTGATGGCCGACTGCACGCTGCTTGTTGACGGCAGGTGCCAGCGACGGATAAAGTCCGCCGAAGTGATGGCAGTTGCCTTGCCGGCCTTGCTGATAGCCACTAACAGCATTTTTTGTTTGGGAGGCAATTGGAAAAGCAACGATTGGTAATTGAATTCATTTGCTCTCAGGATATTACTGATTGCCATATTTATCATCTCCACAGAACAGTTTGTTCCTGGCGAGGAAATGGCAAAGAGTTCATTCATAACCCGCTGTACATACCAGGTGATACCCTCAAACCGCTGATAGACTGTCTGGAACACAATGGCAGGAAGGGTCTTGTCGGCTGCCTTGAAATGATTCTGGGCAAACAGACAGTATTTATCCATCGGGATACAGCCAAGATTCATCATCGACGTGCTTTGGTAGAATGGCCGTGCCGGACTATTGAACATCTCGGCCATCATGGATCGCTGGGAGCCAGAAAAGATAAAGTTGGCATTGCGGCAATGCTGAATATGGGTGCGAAGCAAGGCTTCTGCGTTGCCATCAGGATATTGACTGACGGATTGAAACTCATCGATCGCAACGATACATGGTTTATCGGCAGACTCTATAAACTTAAAAATTTCTTCAAGTGTCACCCGAGGGGTATGAATGTCACCAACCTCCACATTCCACGAAGGATTCCCCATGTAATCGAAAGATAAGCCGCTGCGTATAGAGGTCAGGACGTCTGTAAACTTTTTCATCACCTTGGCGCCCCAAGGACGCAGGGATGATACCATGCTACTGCCCATAGCCATAATCATATCCTCCATGTTCTTGGTGGCATAAATGTCGATCAGGAAGGTATAGTATTTCTTTGTGATTTTCGACTGATGATACAAATTCTCTATGAGTCCAGTCTTTCCTATGCGACGCGGAGCTATCAGCGCCACATTATTGCCATTCTCTATCAGTTGTAACAACTGCTTGGTCTCGTCTTTACGGTCGCAGAAATACGCTTCCGACTCGTAGCCATACAGAATAAAAGGATTGTTTATCATACGTCAGTCTCTTTTTGTGCACAAAGATAATAATTATACTTTGATTATTGTAGTATAATAATTATTTTATAATAATCTTTAACAGAATTTGTCCTTTATGGCTCATCATTACATTAGTAGCTGATTTATGGGCCCATATAACGCACATACGAAAAATAAAGGCTGCCTTTGTGGGGCAGCCTTTATTATTGTGGGAAATAAAATTTTAAAATAAAATTTTATTTCCACGGGTTTTCATAAGCAACGGGGCCGTTCTCGAGTTTCTGGCAGCTCAGGAGGATATCCTCATAGTGCTCCTGGCCGTCCTCCCAGAACTCCTTGTAGTGTACGCAGTAGCAACCTGTACCCTTCAGGGTCTTCATGGCTGAACCGTCCTTGGTGTTCTGGA
>JAEEGH010011851.1_pt1 | contig 19698 bp, 12 predicted proteins | sample 9134181 | NCBI WGS metagenome assembly JAEEGH01 (sample SAMN16246544, study PRJNA631951) | gut metagenome | biome: gut microbiome; feature: rumen; material: DP-attached | host: Bos | place: Iran: Karaj | collected 2018-10 | reverse complement strand
CCCGTCGTCGCCTGCCTTCGTCATGGGGGACCGCCTGTGCACCCCCACCGTATTCATCTCATACACCAGGGAGGCTCTCGACTACAAGACCCCTCTCCTGAAGTCGGAGGTCGCCATAGCAGATGCTGTGACGGACGTCCTGAAGTATTTCGGCATAGAGAACGACCGCGTGTTCTCCTATCTCGGATGGGAGCAGGAGTACTTCCTCGTGGATTCGTCCCTGTACGCGGAGCGCCCGGACCTGATAATGGCCGAGAGGACGCTCATAGGCCACAGCTCGGCCAGGAACCAGCAGCTCGAGGACCACTACTTCGGGTCGATCCCCGCCAGGGTCCTGGAGTTCATGAAGGACCTGGAGTTCGAGTGCTACAAGCTCGGGATCCCGGTCAAGACCAGGCACAACGAGGTCGCTCCGAACCAGTTCGAGATCGCTCCGGTCTATGAGCAGGCGAACATAGCGATAGACCACAACCTCCTGCTGATGTCCCTGATGAGGACCGTCGCCGACAAGCACGGGTTCAGGGTCCTTCTGCACGAGAAGCCCTTCGCCGGAGTGAACGGTTCCGGGAAGCACTGCAACTGGTCCATCGGGACGGAGTCCGGCATAGGGCTGCTGTCCCCCGGCAAGACCGACCTGGAGAACCTCAGGTTCCTGACGTTCATGGCGAACGTGCTGAAGGCGGTCTACGACAACAACGCGCTGCTCAAGGCCAGCATCCTCACGGCTTCCAACGCCCACAGGCTGGGAGCGAACGAGGCCCCTCCCGCGATCATCTCGTCCTTCCTCGGGGCCCAGGTCACGGAGGCGTTCAACGAGCTCCTGAGCTCCAGGGACATGGTCAAGCTCAAGGGGAAGGTCGGATACAGCCTCGGAATCCCCCAGATCCCGGGGCTGTTCATGGACAACACCGACAGGAACAGGACCTCTCCGTTCGCGTTCACCGGGAACAGGTTCGAGCTCAGGGCCGTGGGCTCGTCCGCGAACTGCTCCAGCGCGGTGTGCGTGCTGAACACCATCACCGCCTACCAGCTCAAGAGGTACAAGGAGAACGTCGACAGGAGGGTCGCCAACGGCACCCCCGTGATGAAGGCCCTCCTGGACGAGACCCGCGAGACCTACAGGGCATGCCAGAAGATATGCTTCGACGGGAACGGATACTCCGAGGAGTGGAAGGTCGAGGCGGCGAAGCGCGGCCTGGACTGCGAGACCAGCCCCCCGCTCGCCTACGACGTGCTCGCCTCGCCCCGCACCATCGAGGTCTACAAGGACACCGGCGTCATGACCGAGGTCGAGCTCAAGGCCAGGAGCGAGATAGACTGGGAGATCTACAGCAAGAAGATCGAGATCGAGGCCAGGGTCCTCGCCGACCTGACCGCGAACCATATCCTCCCTGTAGCCACCAGGTACCAGTCGGTGCTGCTGGACAACGTCTCCAAGATGAAGGAGATCTTCGACGGGGAGGAGTACAGCGTCGTAGCGGCGGGAGAGATCCAGATCATCAAGGACATCGCGATGCACATCAGCAAGGCCAGGAACCTCGCCGACGGCATGGAGGCCGATGTGGACGAGATCTGCGAGATCGAGGAGGAGCGCGCCAAGGCCATAGCCTTCCACGACAGGGTGGTCCCATACATGGAGAAGGTAAGGGTCCACGTGGACGCCCTCGAGATGATAGTGGACGACCAGATGTGGCCCCTGCCCAAGTACAGGGAGCTCCTGTTCATCCGCTGATAAACACATTCCTGCGAGGATCTCTGTCCCCGCAGGTTTTTTTATAGTTTTGAGAAAAGGCGGCCGCGGTTCATCCGTTCCCCGCAGCCGTTTCGCGATCATACGAACTTGCAGTACAGCGTCGTGTTCTTGGTCACGTTGTCGAGCTCGATCTCGGTCCAGAACAGGCTGGTCCTCTCAAGGCTCAGCTTGCCGTCGTCGTAAGGCGCGTAGTAGTAGGTTCCGTTCTTGGAGTAGGACACACCGAGGCTCCTCATCATGTCCCTTCCGAAGTGGGTCACGTAGTGCGTGAAGCTGTCCCCGTAGTCCACCGTGTACTCCTCCCTGTATCCGTCGCTGTCCACGATGGCCACGGTGCACTGCTTCTCCTTGGTGGGGGTCCAGTGGGCGTACAGCTTGAGGTCGCTCTTGATCGTCGTGTTGAAGTTGAACTTGCTTCCTCCGGACTTCTCCGTGAACCATCCGTCGAACTCGTATCCGAGCCTGGACGGGTCGGAGGGCTTGGAGACCTTCGAGCCGGACTCCACGGTCACGGTGTGGCCAGGGTATCCTCCGTTGGCGTCGAAGGTGACCTTGTAGCTCTTGTAGACGTCGGAGTACCAGTGGGCGTACAGGGTGAAGCTCGCGGTCACAGGGGTGGTGAAGTCGAACTTCTCTCCGCCGGATGCCATGGTGTACCATCCGATGAACTTGTACCCGGCCCTAGTGGGGTCTGCTGGCGCGACGGCGCAGTCTCCGGACTTGACGACCTCGGAGGTGTTGGGCGTTCCTCTGTTGGCGTCGAAGGTGACCCTGTAGCTCTGGGTCTGGATGGCCCATTGGGCGTACAGCGTGACGTTGGAGGTCACGGGATTGTCGAAGACGAACCTGCTTCCGCCTTCAGCGGCGGTGTACCATCCGATGAACTTGTATCCGGCTCTGGTGGGGGAAGTGGGCACGGGCGCGTACTCGCCGGGGTTGACGGTAGCGGTCGTGCTGGGGGACCCTCCGTTGGCGTTGTAGGTGATCGTGCATATCTTGCTGGGGCTGCTGGAGGCCCAGTGGGCGTACAGGGTCAGATCGCCGGTGACCGCGCTGTTGAAGTTGTACTCGTCGCCGCCGGCCGCCGCGGTGTACCATCCCTGGAACTTGTATCCGGACCTGGTGGGCTCGGCAGGGACGGCCGCCTTCTCTCCGCTCTTGACGGTCTGGGTGCTGTCGGGGACTCCTCCGTTGGCGACGAACCTCACGGTGTAGGTCTGTTCGGAAGGAACGGCCGTCCAGCGGGCGTACAGGGTGATGTCGGAGGTGATCGTGTTGTTGAAGCTGAACTCGGTTCCTCCGGTGGCAGCGGTGTACCATCCTTCGAACGTGTAGCCGGGCCTGACGGGGGCCGTCGGCACGGACACATGCTCGCCGGAGCTGACCTTGTTTGTGGTGCTGGGAGACCCTCCGTTGGCGTTGAACGTCACGGTGCAGGTCTTGACGTCGGAGTTCTTTATCCAGTGGGCGTACAGGGTGAATCCCGAGGTCACGGGCTTAGAGAAGCTGTACTGCTCCCCTCCTGATGCCGCGGTGTACCATCCGAGGAACTTGTATCCAGTCTTTGTGGGATCCCCGGGGGGAGTGAGGAGGCTGCCCGAGCTCACCATCTGGTAGAAGTTGTTGGATCCTCCGTTGGTGTCGAAATCCACCCTGTAGCTGATGGACGAGTCGGGGGACCAATGGGCGTACAGCGTCCTGTTGCTGGTTATCCCTGTATTGAAGTCGAACTTCTCTCCTCCGGTCGCCGCGGTGTACCATCCGAGGAACTTGTATCCGTTCTTCGTGGTCGTGGGCTCGGCGAGCTTCGCGCCCTTCTTGACGGTCTGGCTGGGGACGTAGGAGCCGTTATCGGTGTCGAACGACACTGTGAACGTCTCGTCACTCCCGTTGTCGTTGGACCCGCCTGCGAGCAGGAGAGCCGCGGCGATGACGACGATAACGGCAGCGATGGCGATGATCGCCGCGATGTAGGTGTTTTTCATGATAATCACTTCTTGAAGAGACCTGGAACGTACGGTCTCGGGCCTGTTCTATCGAGCGAGCAGGCCTCTACGCATGCGGTATCTTGGTTGCGGTTTTAACCATTGTCGGAATTAAGAACGGTTTTCCGACAGGGAAAGGGTCGGCCCGGGAGTCTGTTCCCGAGCCATTTAGGGTTTTAAGGATTGTATTAGACGAGCTGGTACCAGATCACGAGAGGATCGTTGATGTCGTCGTGGACGTTGAGCCCGCCATCGATGACGATCTCTACCGCGTCGTAGGTCCTACCGTAGTTGAGCTTGGGCAGCTGGTTCACAGAGTAGGTGTATCCGTTGTAGGTGGCGGACTGGCCGGCTCCAATGAACTTTCCTTCGACGGAAGTCTCGGCGGTGGGGTATGTGATCAGGACCTGGATAGACTTTCCTGCGTCGCTCTCCTGGATTGCCTGGAGGGTAGCGTAGTGAGTGTCGCCGTAGGGTTCGGGGGTCTCGTAGACGGGGTTCGCGACAGGGCCACATTGTCTGTGGAACTGGACGTAAGCGCCCCTCTTGGAGAACTCGAAGACTATTACAGTTTCCTTGGCGACAGTGGTGGTTACGGTTTCCCCTTGGTTGGTGGGGTTGCTGGGTTGTTCCACATAGCCCTTGGTAAAGCGATATTTGGATGCCATGTCCTCATCGAACTTGGGGTTGTCCAGATAGTTGTAGGAGTAGGTCTCTCCCAACTTTCCCTGCGAGTCTATCTTAATGTCTTCTCCGTTCTTGAGAATGGGGGACCCGTCACACATGTACTTGATTGTCACGGGGCACCCGGATATACCTACCAGCTGATACCAGACGACCAGAGGGTTGTTGATGTCGTCGTGGGTGTTGAGCCCGCCTGATATGACTACCCCTACCCTGTCATATGTGCGGCCGTTTTTGGTTTCCTTGGGAAGCTGGACTACGGAATATTCGTATCCGTTGTATGTAGAGGTCTGTCCTGCTCCTATGAAGGTTCCAGATGCGGCATGCGTCTGTTCATCGACGTCGTCGGTGATCAGAACCTGGATGACCTTTCCTGCGTCGGACTCCTGGGCCGCCTGGATGGTGGCGTGGTGGGCTTGTCCGTAAGGTTCAGGAGTCTCGTAAACGGGCTGCGCGACAGGGTTGAACTGCCTGTGGAACTGGATATAAGAACCCTTCTTGGAGAACTCGAACACGAAGACGGTCAGGTTGCTGTTGATGGTGGTGGTGATGGTCTCTCCCTGGTTCGTGGGGTTGCTGGGCTGCTCGACGTATCCCTTGAGGAGGGAGTACTTGGCGGCCATGGTCTCATCGAACTTGGGGTTGTCGAGGTAGTTGTAGGAGTAGGTCTCTCCCCACTCTCCCTGAGAGTTGACCCTGATGTCGGCTCCGTCCTTGAGGATGGGAGCTCCGTCGCACATGTATTTGATTACGACAGAGTAGGGGATAGAGGTCTTGGTGAAGTGCGCCCACAGGGTGGTGTTCTCAGTGATGGTGGAGGGGACAGCAGTCTTGTTGTCATCGGCGCCCGTCCACTTCACGAAGGTGAAGACGTACTGAGCGGTCTCGGCTGCAGGAGTAGCGGTGTTGCTGGTGACGTCAGATCCGCCGAGGACGACGGTGTCGCCGTTAACCTGGACGGTGGTTCCGGCAGAAACGATGAAGGAATCGGGGATGGAAACAGTTCCCATTCCAGTGCTGTCGGAAGCGACCTTGAAGTTGACGGTGAAGTCTCTGTCGAAGTATGCGGTGATGACGGTGTCCATGAGAACAGCGTTAGCGTTTCCAGTGGTGACCTTCATGTCGACGAAGTAGTAGGTGTATCCCTCGGAGGGAGCAGCAGGCTTCGCGTTGACAACTGCGTTGCCGACGGTGAGCTTGTCGCCGACGATGTCGATGGGAGTTCCGTAGTCGAACTCGCCGAGGTAGAGCTCAACAGGCTGGCTGTTGACAGTTCCCCAGTAGTCGGGCTCAACGAGGACGGTGACCTTGTACTTCTCGGGATCGTTGTCGAAGTGAGCGACGCAGGTCCAGGTGGTGTTGTCCATGTTCCACTCGCCCTGTCCAGCGACAGCCTGGGAGTGGGTCCAGTTGACGAACTTGTAGACCTTCTCTCCATCGGGAGCGGCAGGTATGGCCTGGAAGGTGTACACAGCGCCTTCGGGCTCGGTTATAGTGACGGTGTCACCGGAGTAGGTGACAACGGTTCCATAGGGCACGTAGTATCCGGGCTCGGTGATGACGGTTCCCTTCTCTCCCTCAGTGACCCAGTCGACGTAGTATCCGCGGGGTTCAGGAGCGAAGTGAGCGGTGACAACCCAGGTGTCAGTCCATGCACCCTGACCGGCGACCTCATTGTCGGCCTCGGTCCAGTTCATGAAGAAGTAGTCGTACTGGTTGTCAGGTGCTGCAGCGGTTGCAACGAAGGTGTACTGGGTTCCATCGGGGAGGTCGATGTAGACGATGTTATCCTTGTGGGTAACGACGGTCTTGTAGGGGACCTCGTAGGTGGTGGGGGAGGAGATGTCTCCCTTGAGACCCTCCTTCTCGGCGACGATGGTGTACATGTCAGGCTTGTAGAGGAACTGAACGACAGGGCAGATGTCCGTCATAGCCTCGAGGTATTCTCTCGGGTCGACAGAGGGGTAGCCCTTACCCTGCTAGATCTGGTCGCAGCTGAGTCCGCCGGCGCTCCTGATGAGTTCCTCGATAGTCATGTCGAGGGCCTCCATGGGGCTCTTGGTGGGCAGCTCGATGTTCACGGGCTGGTAGTACTTCTCGTCTCCGGGAGCGGCCTCTTCGTAGGCGTACTCCTCGGCGAAGGCGTATCCGGGGACAGGTGCAGCGTAAGCCCTGACTCCACCGGTGACTCCGTCCTCGGTGACCTTGTCGTTGACGGTGTTGCGGATGTAGATTCCATCGTCGTTCCTGTCGACAGCGTATGCTCCCCATCCGTACTTGGGCTCGTAAACGGCACCAGTGTCGGGGTTCACGACGTAGTCGCCAGTGGTGATATCAATGTACTCGACTTTGTACTCAAAGGAAGCGAAGTCGAACTCGGTTCCAATGATGTTCTAAACCTGGTTGTTGACACCAGTGTCGTTGTACAGGGGGCTGTAGATGATAGCCTCGACCTGGACGGGGTAGACGGAGGATCCGTCAGTGGGCCACAGGTCAGGGGTGCAGATAACGTCCTCAACGTAGGGGTATCCGTTAACCTCGAAAACGGGGTAGCAAATGGTCTTGGAAGTGGTGTAGCTTCCGAGACCGTCGGCGCCGCCCTCGAAGAAGAAGGTAACAGCGATCACAGCGTTGTTTCCGTAGGGCCAGTACTTTCCTTCAGGAATGCTGTTGCTGAAGTCGAAGCTAGCAGTCCAGAACTGAGAGTAGGGGGTGACGTTGTAGAAGAATGCAGCGTCAGGGAACTCGTCAGCTACGTAGTTGAAGTAGTAAGCCGGGGCCCACTTGTAGGACTCATACCCCAGAGTAACATCGAAATCGATGGTCCTCACGGGGAGATCCGAGTTGCCATAGATGGAGGTGTCCGTCGGTTTCGCATCCGAGGTGTCAGCGATAGCGCCGACAACGACTACGGAAAGCGCAACAACGGCGAGAACCGCCAGAAGCATGGATCTCTCGCTTTTGTATGTTGTGTTCATATTCTCTCTCTCCAGAGATTGAGGCCATATAGGACTCATTAGGCTTTGTGGCACAGGGTCACACCATCCTTGGACCCGAAGGCTCTCGGATGCACGTATCTTGCCGCTTTTCAGCGACACGATTCGCGAGCCTACAATTTTGCTCTGATGCTTTGTCATTATTTAATTCTACCTGACAGTGGGTTTTGCAAAACGATTAACCGACAAAAAAACCCGTGAAAACCCTATGCTGGCCACCCTTACAACATATTATCCAGCCTACACAGCAAGGGCTGCACCATTAGACAACATTTAAATCCATTACAGTATAGTGACCGCCATGAAGAATTGGATGATGGCGGCTCTGCTTGTCGCCGTGCTCTCCGTGTCCTCGATCGCCCTGGTGTGCGGCGAGCCCGCGGACGGGGCCGGGTCCGACAGCCATCGCGAAGTCGTCTCTATACAATACGACACGACCGTGAACAACTACGTCACGGTCACATTCGACCGCGACCTCGGGACCATCCTGTGCAACTACTGGATCGCAGACTCCAGGAACGTCACGCAGCTCCACGGTCTCAACGGGTCGAGCACCAACGCGTTCAGGCTCGACGCCGCCAAGGCCACCGACGGGTACCTCGCCCAGGACTCCTACAAGATGACCCACACCCTGAGCACCGACGACTACAAGTTCGACGTGTACAAGATCACGTTCAACGGCAACGGCACCTCGCTCAAGTCGGAGACCGCGTACATCTCCACGGACAGCCTGCCCTCCCACTCCCTGCCCGACGGGTACATATGGAACACGAAGGCGGACAAGTCCGGGACCTGGGTCACCGACCTCTCGCAGCTGGACTTCACCGACTACGCCGCAACACTGTACGCCTTCAAAGGCGGAAAGATCGGCATCAACATCGAGTCATACACCTCCACGGTCACCCCTGGATCCGATGCGAACGTGATCGTGAACCTCACCGGCAACTCCGGCGTCTCCTTCATCGAGCTCAACGTGGAATACGACAGGACCGTCCTGACCCTCGAGAGGGCTATCTCCGGGAACGTCCTCGCCATGGAGAAGCCTCAGGTGAAGAACTACCCGTTCAACATCTCCTTCGAATCGAACCAGGACGTCAGCACCGTCGGCAACCTCTTCTACATGAGGTTCGCAGTCCCGTCCGATGCGGCGCTGGGACAGTACCCCATCGTGATCACCGTCGTCTCCGCCGAGGACAGCAGCGGAAAGCTGGTACCCTACACCATCGCTGGATGCGCCGTCACCGTAGCCGAGAAGATGCGCGGAGACCTCAACGGCAACAAGATGATTGATGATCCCGATGCCGTCGTGATGAAGAACGCTCTTGCTAACATCCCCACCGGCCTCAGCGACTCCGAGTTCGATCTGAACGGTGACGGAGAGGTCAACGCCCTCGACTCGCTCCTCCTGAAGAAGCAGCTGTTCGGATCCACCCCCGTCTTCTTCTCCGACCCTGAAGAGGACGAAGTCACCATGACCGTCTCTGACAGCGACAGGAACTGCTCAGTCAGCGACATCTACGCAGGGAAGACCGTCTACATCTCCGCCGAAAGCTCCAGCGTCACCGCTACCACCTCTTCCGGCAGCAGCATCGCCGTGACCTCCGTGTCCGACGGCAGATACAGGCTGGTCGCCCCCTCCGAGAACTTCACAGTGAAGATCAGCTGAAACCACAATGCGGTCCTGACAGACCGCCAAACCCTTTCCTCCATTTTTCCATTCCTGTGTCAAATTATTATCCTAAATAGGACATATACCGGCCGAAGGGATCGGATGAACAACATGGACCAGGCCACAGACAGCTCCGCTTGGATGGATATCGCGCCGGAAGCTGTTCAGCTCGTATCATCGGAATTGAAGAAACGCGAGATCATCCCAGCGGACTCCGAACCAGACCCCGCCGATGTCGCGGATCGCCTCTGCCTCACGCATGAAGGGTCTCTGACTCTAGCCGGGGCCCTGCTCCTCTGCAAAAGACCAGACCGCTTCCTGGAAGGGACCTACGTCAGGATAGGCCTCTTCGGCTCCGACAGCGCCCTCCTGGACGAGGACGTGATTAGGGCGCCGCTCCTACTTCAGCCGAGGATCGCCGTCCGCAGGCTCTTCAAGAAGTACATCGAGAGCAGGATCGTCTACGGGAACCTTTACCTGGACGCCGTCTACGACTATCCGATCAAGGCTGTGGAGGAAGCCGTCATCAACGCCTGCGTCCACAGGGACCTCTCGTCCGGATGCCCCGTGGAGATAAGGGTGCATCCCGACAGGATGACCATAACGAACGACGGCCCCCTCCCCGACGGATGGACGGTCGCCGACCTCCTCAGCGAGCACAGGTCAAGGCCTCGCAACACCCGCATCGCCGACGCTTTCCATGACGCCGGCCTCATGAGCTGCTGGGGAAAGGGGATAGAGAGGATGCTCTCCGAATGCTCTTCCGCAGGGATACCTTCACCCGATTTCATCGCAGACGACCACAGCGTCACTATAGTGTTCCGCCTGTCCAGAGACGCTCCCGAACCCGTCATGGAACCTGAAGATACAGAGGTCACTATAGTCCAGGATCACGACGACCTCGAAGCCCGCATAATAGGGCTGGTAGCCGAGGGAAGCCTAAGGACCGGCCCCGAATTCGCCGAAGCCCTGGGCATAAACAGGCGCCAGTTCACCAGGGTGATGTCAAAGCTAATGAACGATGGAGTCATAATAAGAGAGGGGAACAAGCGCAAAGGTCGCTGGTCCATCTCGAAAGAATACAGCAGCACAGGTGAGTAAGAATGGTAAGCGCATGCCCTTCCGAATCCGATCCGAGAGAGAATGTGGAGGAGTTCGTCAGGAACAGGAGCTCCAAATCCCTGGCCGGTCTCCGCGAGGAAGGCCTGGAGACCACCGTCCAGGTCCTCATCGACGAACTCAAAAGACAGAGGGGTGACGACAACATCCTGCTGATCGACAGGGATTTCCTTGCGGACAACGGGATTGACTTCGCCAGAGACCTCGCATCCTGCCTTGACAAGAAGGTTAACGGCGAGCACACCAGCGTGATCTTCACCTACATCCCAGTTCAGGGATGGGAAGGCGTCGCAACCCTCTGCCACGACAAAGGGGCGGACGTCTTCTACGGCGTCCTCGCCTGCAGACAGATCCCGCTCATCACGAGGATCGGTCTAGATTCTTGATCGCTTGCAGGAGGCCCTTGAACGTCGGCTCCTCGGAGACGAGGTCGGGCTTCCTTCCAAGCTCTTCCAAAACGTCCGCCGTGCTCTTGTCCATGGCGGCGATCTTCACATTATCGTCGAGATAGGAGCGCGAATCGACCTCGCCGTACTTCCTGTCCATGAACCCGAAGAAGAACCTCGCGGCGGACGGAGAGGTCATGGCAAGCCAGTCCAGCTCTCCGCGCTTGACGGCGATCATCATGTGGAGGAGAGGGCTTCCGATACCTGCCTCCGTGGCCTTGTACACGGCGGCCCTGAGCTCTTCCGGCCCCTCGGGCATCTCCCCTGCGGCTCCGACCAGCAGACCGCTCTTGTCGGCCTCCGGAGAAGCCTTCATCCCCTGGCGGCGAAGGCACTCAACGGCAGAGCCGCAGGCGGATACAGGGCTTCCCGAAAGGGTCGACGCGAACTCCTTCTTGAAATGGTCCAGGCACATCTCCACAGCGGTGGAGGTCAGGAAGCAGACGGGCTTCCCGGCTGAGACGGCGGCGACGATCTTGGCGTATTCCTTGTCGTCCCCCTTGACGATGGTCTCGGACGGGGCCGCCATGACCTCGAACCCCATGGATTCGGCCTCTTTCGCAGAATCCACGATCCTCCTCGTGGTACGCATGAAACCTACTCTGGTCATATTATCTCCCGCATGAATCCCTTCATCGTTTATTTCCATGCCGTCATCTCTTGCCGGCCAGATAGTCGGCGATGTCCAGCAGGTCGTCCATCACGTAGTCGATCGCCACGTAGTCGTCCACCTTCCTAGGCCCGTTGGGGCAGGCGTACGAGGTGGCCTGCACATGCACGAACATGTCGTTCAGGGTCCCCTTGACGCCCACAGGGGTGAACGGTCCGGCGCCCATCATCTTCATGATGCCTCTCTCGGTCCCGACCTCTATGCGGGTCATAGGATGGTTCACGGACCTCGCCCATGCCAGGGTGTCGTCGTCGTCCGCGTTGCAGAACACCGCGACCACACCCTGAGAGGCGGCAGGGGTCAGCATCTCGTCGGGAACGCGATACGACATGCCTATCCCGGAGAGGAGGACCTCCATCTCGGGCAGGACCACGGCTTCGGCCTCCCCGTTCTCCAGGATCGAGAGGCATCTCTCGGCCGAGTCCACAGGATCCACGTCGAACATAGGGAACCTCTCCCTGAGCTCCAGGACGGCTACAGGCACGCAAGACACGACGCGGGAGCCTTCGCCCAGGTCGTCCAAGGGACGCGGCAGGGAGACGTATCCGCGAGGGCCCCTCTTCATCATGGCCGCCATGACGGTGCCTTTCTCGATGGTCAGCGGGACTTCCCTGAGCATCGTGACCATCACGCTCCTGTCCTCTATGGAACCGACGAGCGGCCCGGAGTACTGCGCGACGACATCCGGACATGCCAGAGCGGCCGCTTTCATGAACATCCTCGCGGCCCCGTCGTCCGCGAATCCCCCGTTTGAATACACGAGCATGCATCTGCCATGTCGGCAGGAGTTATCATTATTTTGGTCAGAACGGAAGGAGGGGTCCGGGCCCTTTATCTCCGGACCCCGTTTGTTTCAGGTTATGGGGTAGGAGGCCCCGAAGGGCCCCCAGAGCAGATGTTTAGGTATTCGATCCTGATCCGTTTCCGGGTTCGTTCTGTTTTATCGGCTTCATGAACGCCTAGCCCTCAGGATGAGCACGATAGCGACCACGATGATCAGGATCACTATGACTATCAGGAGGATGTCGGTGAGCGAGATCGACTTGACCTCTTCGACGACAGGGGGATCAGCCTCTTCGAAGCTGAACTGCAGGAGAGAGGTCACGAGCTCTTCGTTCTCAGCGTTTCCGCTGAAGGTGAAGTCGTAGGTGGACTGGGGGACTCCATTGACGACCAGAGGGTTGTCGATGAGTTCGTCCTCGTGTCCGAGGGCGTAGGTGAGCGCCACGCGGTAGGTACCGGCGGTGAGGTTGACAGGGGACTCGTAGCAGTTGAGACCGGTCTTGGCCAGGGTCAGAGGCACGACGTTTCCGTCGACGACCTTTCCGACCATGGGGGTTGCGGTCTCGTCAGCGACATACAGCTTGAAGTTGTAGATGTTGTAGACAGCGTTGAGCCAGACGGCCTCGTAGGTTCCGTAGGGGTCGTAGACCCTAGCGCCAGCTGCCTCGGCGGAGCTCTTCACGGTCTTGGTGGCCCTCCATCCGTTGACGTAGGCATCGTCCGCGTGAGCGTAGATGCTGTCGATGGTGCGCCTGACGGACTCTCCCTTGTAGGTGTAGTTGTCGACGTAGTTGTCGGTGTCAGCGAAGATCATGAGGTAGAGGTCGTCGCCCTTGTAGAACCTGGTGGAATCGAATCCGCCGAAGGCTCCGTTGACGGAGACAGCGGGGGAGACGTATGCCACTCCGGTGTCCAGGATGGTGACGTTGGATCCGATCACGGGAACGGTGGCGGGGGTGGTCGCGCCGCTGGTGAAGATGCTCTCATCGACTCCGACGAACATCCTGCTAGCTGCGAAGCTTCCAGCCTCGGTCAGGATCTTTCCGTAGACGTAGACGGTCTGGTACATGACGAAGCTTCCGTCCTTGGCGTCAATGGTTCCGGGAACGGTGGAGGTTCCTCCGACCTCGGGAGACCCGATGACGACGTCTCCGGAGTTGGTGAAGACTCCGGGGATGGACAGGGCGCCGGCCTTGAACGAGCTGTTCGCGGCTGCGTCGATGCTTCCGATGACGTTGGCGGTTCCCTTGGCGTCGGTTCCGATGACGGCGCTGGCTCCCTCTCCGAGGTTGAAGATTCCGTTGACGTTGAGGTCGTTGGCGGTCGTGTAGGCGGCTCCGTCGACGATGTCGAGGATGGCGCCTGCGTTGACGTTGGTGGACTTTCCGACGGCGACGTTGGCATCGGAGCCTCCGAGAGCGGCGGTTCCGGCGACAGAGAGGTCTCCGTCGATCCTGACGGTCTTGATTCCGGTGAGGTCGAGGGTTCCGGGAACGTCGGCGTTGCCCTTCACGACGAAGCTTCCGACGGTCTCGCTGTCGGTCTCGAGGACCTTGATGGATCCGGGGACGGCGAGGTTGCCGTTGACGAGGACGGTCGCGCTGGGAGTGATGACGACATCTCCGTTGGCGGTGAGGTCTCCGTTGGCGGTGAGGTTGAACTCGTCATCTGCGGTGGTCTTTCCGAGGGCGATGTTCTTCGCGGAGATGAAAGACTTGGGTCCGAAAGACGACTCTCCGGTCAGGGCGACGTCGTTGACAGCCTCTATGATAGCGCTGTGTCCGAGGACAAGGCCTTCCATGTTGACGGAGTCTCCGGTGATGTGGGCGAATGCGGACGCGTACACGGTCTTTCCTTCGACGGCGTTGGTGGCTTGGACGATCAGGCTGTCCTTGAACTCTCCTGCGACGGAGACGTCCTTCGCTTCGATGACGACGCCTTCGCCAGCATCGGCATCGGCGATGGTGGCCTTCTCGGCGGCCTCGATCATGAGCCCGTCTCCGGCGACGAGGGAGCCGGTGGAGGTGAGCGACTTCTTGGCGGCGAGCTTCGCGTAGTCACCGAGGGTGGCGTTGGCGAAGGTGATGTTCTCGGCGGTGAGGTTGAATCCGTTTCCGGCGACGAAGTTGTCGAGCGAGCTGACGTCTCCTGCGACGTTGACGTTACAGTTGTTGCCGAGGTTGATCGTTCCAGCACCGGAAAGGGTGTTGAGGGTCAGAGTGCTGTTGTCGCCAGCGTAGACGTTTCCGTCGACGACGAGGTCTCCGATGGTGTACGAGGCGGCGACGTTTCCGTCCGCGACGCTGCGTACGACACCGGTTCCGGCGACGGCGACCTTGTCCGCGTTGATGCCGTATCCGACGAGGGCTCCTGCGACATCGAAGACGGTTCCCCTGAGGGACCTCTCCGCGATGACGGCCGCTCCCTCGGGGATGGCGATGTCCTGGTAGAAGGTGTAGTCGTTGGTGAGGTAGACCTCTGCGTCCTGAGCGAACTTGGGGGCTACGCCCTCTCCGATGTTCTGGTTGACCCTTACGAGTCCGGAGAGAGTGGCGGAAGCGTCGGCCGCGGCGGGCTCGATGACGCTGTTGACGAGGACTCCGCCCTCAGGGCTCTTGTAGAGCACGGCGTTGGTGGCGTTGACGAGGGTGATCGCTCCGTCTCCGATGACGAACTTTCCGTTGACGGAGTCGGCAGCGGTGGAGTCGAACGCGAATCCGTCGAGGGACAGGGTTCCGGCCTCGAAGGCTCCGGACCTGACGAAGATGGTCTTTCCGGATCCGTTGAGGCTGACGTCTCCGACGGAGTTGTCGCCGTACATCTCGATGATGCTTCCGATCTTGTCTTCCTTTCCAGCGATGAAGGACAGGGGAGCGATGGTGTTGACTCCCTCGTTGGTGAAGTAGGCTCCTGCGATCTGCGAGGAGTAGGTGCTGAAGGGCACGTTGAACACGAAGGACCCGTTGACGATGGTCTTTCCGTTGGTTATGACGAAGTTACCGGGGTTGGCATCGAGGATTCCGTTGACGGTGAGCTTGGCTCCATTTATGACCTCGACGGTGTTGCCGCTTCCGATCTTGAGGGTGACTCCCGCGGGAATGACGGTGTCCTCGGAGATGTAGACGTGGTTCCTCTTGATGAAGATGACGTCGCCGGGCTGAGCCTCTTCGAGGGCCCTCTTGAGGTTGGTGAACTTGGTGGTGATTCCGGACTCGACGAGGACGTCGCTGTTGACGATGTCGATGTTGGTCTCGCTGGTAGGGGTGTTCTTGAGGATCAAGGTTCCCTGGACGTCTATCGGGATCATACCGTTGCGGAAGATACCTCCGTCCTCGACCGTGACGGTCGCCCTGCTGGTGATGGTGATGGAGTTGGCCTCGGTCATGTCGATGGTCATTCCGCTGGGGATGACGGTATCGGAGTCGAAGACGATGTCTCCGTAGACCTTGATGTAGTCGGGGTTGGCTGCGAGAGCCTTGTCGAAGGTCGTGTAGTAGTGGTAGTTGTCCTTCATGTAGTACACGGCGTTCAGGGTGATTCCCGGAGCGGACTTGGACTTGATGACGAGGGGAACGGCGGTCTTCACGGTTCCGGTGACGGTGAGGGTACCGGTTCCAGCGATGGGCGCGGACTCCCTGTTCTCGATCATGGTTATGTAGGAGGTGACGAGAAGGAGGGATCCCTCGTTGAGGCCGATGTTGACGTCAGCGGGGAAGGTCATGTCCTCGTTGAAGAGGGCCTTGTCCCCTGCGATGATCACGTTGGAGTAGTCGCCGGTGCTGACAGGGGTCCCTGCGAGCATGACGTTGGTTCCGTTGCTGGAAGCGATGACTCCCTTGACGTTGTTGATGAAGATCTGCTCCTTCGCGTCGTCGTAGAACTCCGCGGATCCGTTGAGGTTGTTTGCCTCGAAGGTGGACCCGTTCTTCATGACGACAGCGTAGAGGGAGTTCTCGGAGCTGTTCGCATTGACGACCTTGTTGTTGACGATCCTTCCGCTGAACTTTCCGTTGTTGGTGAAGGTTCCGTAGTTGACGATCGAATCCGAGGTTCCGAAGACCTGCTCGAGGCTTCCGGTGCTGGAGACGACGAAGGTCGATCCGTCCTGGTTGGTCATCCCGCTGTACGTGGCCTTTCCGTTGATGGCGATGTTGGACCCGGACTCGGCGATGACACCGCCGAGGAAGGTGGGCTCAGCGCTGTTGATGGTGAGGTCTCCGCCGTTCTTGACGGTGACTCCGTTCAGGGTCGCGTTTCCGGACTCGGCGATGGTGAGGTCGCCGAAGACGTTGGCGAATGCGCCGTCGAGAAGAACGAATCCGTTCTGCCCGTTGACGGTGACGATGCCGTTGATGTTGGCGGATGCCTGGCTGTCCACGACGAACGTGGGCTGGGCAGAGGTTCCCTCCTCGCAGACAACCTTTCCCCTGATGTCGGCGGAGCCGGACGCGATCTTGACGTAAGATCCGCTCTTGAGCGTGAGCGTCACGCCTTCGTTGACGATGAAGGTGTTGTTTGCCACGATGAACTGCGTGTTTTCGACGGCGAGATCTCCGTCTACGACGATAACCTGGAGCTTGCTCCCGATTATGCTCGCATCGAGGGTACCGTGGATGTACAGGGTCTTGTCGTCGTCCGCCGCGTCTGCGGGCATGGAGACGGCGAGACAGGACACCACGATAGCCAGCACTGCGGCTATGGCAAGGATGCTTCCCTTGCTCCTGAATGCATTTGCTATTTCGAATTCCATAGAACATCTGCTCCTATGAACCGGGACTCAGCGCCCGGAAGCTCCGGCACGTATTATGCGTGCCGAACGGTCGGTCCAGGTCTAGCGCCCTGACTAGGGCATCCCAACCCAAACGAACAGAACTCTATGGCTCTCTTGATATTTATTTAATTATAATTTCGAAGGTCAGCGGGGCTGCTCTGGCTTCGGGTCCTTGGCGACATCCACCTTCTTCCTCTGGCGGCCGCCCGTCTTCTTCAGCTTCCCCTGTCCCAGCGCCCACTCGAAGCTCTTCTGTTCCGCAGGCGTTATTAACACGCGGTCCCCTTTGGCATACTTCTTCCCGCTGACCCAGTTCGTGAAGGGGGATAGGACCTTGTACTCGTCGGCGTCCATGACGATCTCCTTGACGTTCGGCCTGCCCTTCATCTCGGAGTAGGTTCCGGCGAACGTCTTCACGTGGCCTCCGGCGACCTCGATCATGCTGGTGCAGACGGTGTCCAGGAAGTACCTGTCGTGGGTGACAGCGATGATCGTCCCGTTGTACTCGTTAAGAGCCTCCTCGATCGCGTGCTTCGCGGGGATGTCCAGATAGTTCGTGGGCTCGTCCAGGACCAGGAGGTTGGTCTGGTCCAGGAGCAGGATGCACATCGCCACCCTGGCCCTCTGGCCTCCAGAGAGCGTGGATATCGGGCGCTCGACGTCCTCGCCTTCCAGCAGGAACCTGGAGAGCATGCTGCGCGCGTCCGCCCTCCTCTCCTTGCCGATGATCTGGAGCAGCTGCTCCTCGGCGGTGAGCTTCATGTCCAGGCGCTCGTGGTGCTGGGAGTAGTACCCTATCTTGGCGCCGGGGGCCATCCACAGCTCCCCCTTGGACGGGATCTTCCCCAGAAGGGCCCTCACCAGGGTGGTCTTGCCTTCCCCGTTGGAGCCGAAGACCCCTATCTTGTCGCCCTTCTGGATGTCCAGGTCCACCCCTTCCAGGATGGTCCTCCCTCCGAGCTCCACCGACAGCCCCTTGGTGGTCAGGACGTTCTTGCCGGATTTGTGGGCGGCCTGGATCCTCACGGTTATCTCCCTGCTCTCCTCCGGCTTCTCCTTCTGCTCCATCTTGGAGATCATCTTCTCCCTGGTCTTGTGGGTGGTCATGTACCACTGGTCCTTGTGGAGCTCCTTCGCGATCTCCTCCTGCCTCTTCTTCTGGGTGGCGTACTTCCTGTACTCCTTCTCCATGCGGTCCAGGTCCAACATCTTCTTCATGACGAAGTCGGAGTAGTTCCCCTTGTACTCCCTGGACTTCCCGTTGGAGATCTCCAGCATCCTGGTGGCTATCTTGTCGAGGAAGTACCTGTCATGGCTTATCACTAGGACGGCGCAATGTGTCTTCAGGAGGTAGTCCTCCAGCCATTCCACAGTGTTGATGTCCAGGTGGGAGGTGGGCTCGTCCATGACGAGAAGGTCGCAGTCGTTCGCCTGCACCACGATGCGGGACAGCATGACCTTGGTCCTCTCCCCTCCGGACAGGGAGTCCATCGTCCTGTCCATCATGTCTGGGTCCAGGCCGACCTTCTCCAGAGCCGCCCTCTTCCCGCCCTCGTCCTCTATATCGGACTTAGCCAGCTGCGACTCCAGCTCCGCGCTCTCCTCGGCCAGGGCGTTCCAGTCGATGTCCCCGCCTTTGGCCATCTCCTCGTCGATCTCGGCCAGCCTGCGCCTGATCCTCTCGATGTGGCCGTAGGGCCTTCCCAGGACGTCCCTCACTGTGTACTCCGCGGAGGACTCGGCGAACTGCTCCAGATAGCCTATCCTCTCGGTGTTGCGGGTGAGCTCGCCCGTGTCCGGCTTCATCTCCCCCAGCAGGATCTTCAGAAAAGTGCTCTTCCCAGCGCCGTTGACGCCTATCAACCCTATGGCGTCGCCTTCGTTTATCTGGAGGCTGACGTCGGTCAGGACCTTCACGGGTCCGAATGCTTTAGCGATGGCCTGGGCTTTTAGGAGCATGACGGTAGGTTAGCACCATCAGATAGATGATTCTTCGGTCGGGACGTGCTCGTCGAGAAGCCTTGTCGGCACCGTCCTCCCGCCGGTGAGCTCGTCGAGCCTCCGGAGCAGCTCGTCCGCCCTGTCGACGAGCACCCACACCTTCAGGTCCACCCTCTCGGAGTAGCTGCACTCCGGACGCTTGGCCATCAGGTCCCTGAACCTGCTCTCGAACACGCTGTACCTGTCATACGGCAACGGGAACATGAACACGGCGCAGGCGCGCATCGTCGCCACCTTCGCGGCAGCCAGAGCCTCCGAGGCGGTCCCGGAGTAGGCATGCACCAGCCCTCCGGTCCCGAGAAGGGTCCCGCCGAAGTAGCGTATTACGACGACCATGGAATCGGACAGCCCGGTCCCCCTCAGCGAGGCCATCATGGGCCTCCCCGCGGTCCCTGACGGCTCCCCGTCGTCGCTGAACCTCTCGTTCCCTCCGTACGTGGCGGCGTAGCACCTGTGGGTGGCCTCCGGATGCTCCCTCCGCATCCTGGCGAGGTTCTCGGCCAGCTCGGACTCGTCCCTGCATCCCATGGCCATCCCGATGAACCTGGATCCTTTGATAACGGTCTCGAAGACGCCCTCGCCGACGACGGTCCGATAGTCGCTGGAGCCCATGGGTCCACCTTGGAAAAGTGAAAGATAAAGGGTTTGTGCGGCCGGAGCCGCTGCAGGATCAGGCCTGCTCCCTGTGGTTGTTCTCGGTATAGGTCTGAGCCTCGTCGAACTCCCTCTGGATCTCGGCGGAAGGTTCGGGGGTCGCGAGCGACACGACGACTCCGACGACCAGAGCGATGACGAATCCGGGCAGGAGCTCGTAGATCCCG
>JAEEGH010011849.1_pt1 | contig 19701 bp, 21 predicted proteins | sample 9134181 | NCBI WGS metagenome assembly JAEEGH01 (sample SAMN16246544, study PRJNA631951) | gut metagenome | biome: gut microbiome; feature: rumen; material: DP-attached | host: Bos | place: Iran: Karaj | collected 2018-10 | reverse complement strand
TAAACAAATGAGGGGGCGTTGCGGGGGTAGCCCCCGCATGAAGGGGTGGTGAGCAACGAAGTGAACTGACCCCAAAAAGTTAGACACTTTTTGGAGGTTAGAAAATGGGATTTACGCTTCAACATCCGATTGACTTGAGAGTAAAGGTTTTGGCAGAATACAAGGCAGGAGTTGTCGGTTACAAAACACTTGCAGTCAAATATGGGCTGCCGCGAGATACCGTAAGGTATTGGGTTTTGCAACAAAGAGACGGCAGAGGATTGCATGTGGATACCAAAAACGAAAAAACTATCATTGATGAACAGAAGGATATTGAATACTACAAGACAGAAGCAGAATACTGGAAAGCCTACGCAAAGAAACTTGAAGCAATAAGGTTTCCAGAAAGTAAAAAAAAACAGCAATCGAAACAATCAAAGAATTGCATAAAAAAGGATACAAAGTAAGCGTTCTTTGTAAGATTGCAGGCATAAGCCGGGCAACATTTTATTATCAGAAAGATAACACAAGGAAAACTGACAAAGACCTTGAAACTCTGGAGATAATAAAAATGCTGCCAGAAAAACAATTACGCTATGCAGGAGCTAAGGTAAAAGCTCATTACATGAATCTCCTGTTTGGCATAAAAATGAATCACAAAAGGATTTTGAGGGTATCAAATCTGTATGGGATTCATGTAGAGAACCGTGTAAGACGGTTTCCTAAGGGATATTATCAGACTTTGAAGGAGAATGAGGCCAATCTGCCTAAGAATATTCTTAACAGAGAGTTTTCTGCAGATAAACCGTTGCAGAAGCTTGTGACAGATATCTCATACTTCAAAATAAAGAATGGATGGTTATTCCTTAGCGCAGTAATGGATTTATTCAACAATGAGATTCTGACATTCAGGATGTCTAATCATGCTGATACAGAACTTGCAGTTGATACAATAAACAGTCTGTGCGACAAATATAATATTTCCAATACGCTGATTCATTCGGATCAGGGAAATACTTATAAAGCGTCAGAGTACAGAAAACTGTTGAAAGAGAAAGGTTTTATTCAGAGCATGAGTCGGGTTGGTAACTGCTGGGACAATGCCTGCATGGAACACTTTTTCGGTACGCTGAAAGCAGAGTCCGGATATTATAATGTTAGTAGACATGGCCTGCTTTCATATCAAATGATGGAAGAACTGATAACAGATTTTATTCAGTTCTATAACAAGGACCGCATACAGAAAAAATTAGGCTGGAAATCTCCAAAGACTTTCAGCCTAAAATGTGCGTAATAACTGTCTAAAAAAATGGGGTCAGTTCAGTTTTCCCTTCCCCTTAAACCCCATCCCTTTCCGGCACGGCTTAGGGCTACCGCCCTAAGAACCTGGGTTAATCTACATAATTGGCTTTTTCCCAAGTCTGCCGGTTTTGCGTAAGCAAAAGCGGCGCTTTTCGCCGATTATTCTTTATTCGTAGATTAAGCTATTGCGAAAAGAACTGCTCCGCGCCCTCTCGCCCATGTGCATCCGCCCCAAACCAGCAGCCCATGTTTGCCCAGCTTTCAAGTTTTGCGAAGCAAAACTTGCAGGGTTTGCAGATAAAGCCTTTGGCGTAGAACCAGCCCAATCGCAAACCCGTCATTGCGAGGAGCGCAGCGACGAAGCAATCTTCTTTTCGCGGTAGCTTGTGTACATTGCGCCGCCCTTGCGCATTTGTACACCAGTTACAAGATTTGCCAGCCAAGTCTAAAAACTGTAGATTGAGCCACATGCAAACCGCGATTGCTTCGCTTCGCTCGCAATGACGGATGCACATGTGCAACAGCCATTAACATCAATTATCAAATGATTTTTAGTTGGATATAAAAGTGTAGGTCAATTATCAAATGATATTTTGTTCAAAATGGGAAAAGGAAACAAATATCATTTGATATTTCGCTCAAAATGAGAAAAGCGGGCAATTATCAAATAATATTTGGCTAACTAGAGTATTTACGGTTTATTGTTTTGTGTATGTATAGGTATGTGAATTAGCCGTCATTGTTAATGTGTTGCCATTCACGGCATAAGAATTCTTTTGGGCTTGCGTTTGAGTTTTGCTCGGTATAGACTCTATTTGCAAAGATTATGCGCAGCGTCACCCCGAACTTGATTCGGGGTCTCAATTTTATATAAGGCAGACGGACATGAGCAATTTGTTTATCAATTCAGTTGAAGTTACCGGCGGTTTTTGGAAGAAATATCAGAAGACTGCCGTTGAGAATATCATTCCTTATCAAGAAAAGGCCATAAAAGACCAGATTGAAGGCATTGAGCCGAGCCACGCTGTTGACAATTTTATAAACGCGGGCAAAAAGCTTGCCGGCGCAAAAGATTATGCAGATTTTTACGGCATGGTCTTTCAAGACAGCGATGTCGCCAAATGGCTTGAAGCGGCGTCTTTTTCGCTTGCAAAATACCCTGATGAAAAGCTTGCCGCCCGCATTGACGAGCTGATTGAGCTTGTATCAAAGGCGCAGGAAAGCGACGGCTACTTAGACACTTATTTTACGCTCAAGCGCCCAGACCAGAAATGGAAAAACCTGCACGATGCGCACGAGCTTTATTGCGCCGGGCATTTTATAGAAGCCGGCGTTGCGCATTACGAAGTAACCGGCAAGACAAACCTTTTTAAGATTGTCTGCAAGCTTGCAGACTGCATCTACGAGCATTTTATAACGCAAAAGCATGAAGGCTACCCCGGCCACCCTGAAATTGAGCTTGCGCTGCTCAAGCTTGCACGCTCAACTGACAACGCCAAATATGCAGAGCTTGCCAAGCATTTTATAGATGTGCGCGGCGTTGACCCTGAATTTTACGCCAAAGAAATGAAGGGCCGCAGCTGGAACGTATGGGGCAGCGAAAGCGTGAACCCAAGCTATCACCAGTGCCACAAGCCCGTAAGGGAACAAACCACGGCAGAAGGCCACGCCGTAAGAGCCGGTTATCTCTTTACGGCCATGGCTGATTTGGCTTTTGAAACTAAAGACGCTGAACTCTTTGCCGCGTGCAAACGGCTGTGGCAGAACATCACGCAAAAGCGCATGTACGTTACGGGCGGCATAGGCTCTACAAACCAGGGCGAAGCTTTCACGGTTGACTACGACCTGCCCAACGATACGGCTTATTCTGAAACTTGCGCCGCCATAAGCCTTATGATGTTTGCACGCCAGATGCTGCGCAACGAAAAGCTCGGCGAATACGGCGACATAATGGAACAGTCGCTTTACAACACTGTGCTTGCCGGTATGCAGCTTGACGGCAGACGCTTTTTTTATGTGAACCCGCTTGAAGCAATTCCGGGCATTTCGGGTGTGGCTGTAACCCACCGCCACGATTTGCCTGAAAGGCCGGGCTGGTACGGCTGCGCTTGCTGCCCGCCTAATGTGGCGCGTACAATCAGCGACATTGCTGATTATGCGTGGCAGCTTGACGGCTCAACGCTTTTTTGCGTGCTTTTCATCGACAACAAGCTTGAGCTGCCAGATTACGGCATAAAAATCACCGAAAAGACTGAATATCCTTATGACGGCAGAATAACTTTTGAGCTTGAAAAGGCTGATTCAGAAAAGCGCATTGAGACGCTTGCCGTAAGGCTTCCGCATTGGGCAAAGGGCGCAAAGTGGCAGGCTGAATTTACTGCGCAAGTTAAAGACGGCTTTATCTATTTTGATTTGTCAAAGCTTAACGGCGCAGCGGCCGCCGGGCAAGCGGCAAAGCTTTCAATAGAGATTGACCTGAACCTTGAGCCGCGCAAAATTTGGTGCAATGCTTCAGTTCCTGCAAATTCGGGCAAGATCTGCTTTGCTTTCGGGCCGCTAATCTATTGCGCAGAAGAAGCAGACAACGGCAGGCTTCTTGATTTGTTTGTGCAGCGCAATGCAAAGCCTATCGTCCAGCCTTTTGCAGAAGAGCTTGGCGGCATCAGAAAAATGCAAGTTACTGCGGTCAGAGCTTTGCACAAAGGCAGTGCGCTTTATTTTGAAGACGAACCGCAGCTTGAAAAAGCTGAAATGACGCTTATTCCTTATTATGCGTGGGCAAACAGAGGCTTAAACCAGATGCGCGTGTGGCTGCCGCAATGCTGAAAAGACGCATTGCTTGCAGCTGAATATGTATTGTGTATGGCTATATAACAGTTTTTTCAAAATTTAAATTTCGCTTAGATTTTTCTATATATGCTATACATAATAACGAATATCCAATAATATATATATAAATTTTTACCATGAGAAAGACTTGTTTTTACATTTTAGCGTTATCGGTTTTTCTGCTTTACTCATGCGCCACAAAAGAAATACATAATAAAGATGAATATGTTGAAACAGAATCAGGCGCACTTATTTCAAAGGCATTAAAATTTGAAGGCGAATACGAAAACGAAAAATACATTTTCTTAAGGCTCTATAACGTCTATTATGACGAAGATTTTCAAATAGGAAATCTTTTGAAATCTGCGATTGCAATTCTAGGACCAGCACCGGATGGGCTTTATTACACACACGTAGCAATTTCATACAAGCTTACAGACGACTTTGTCGGCATGACTACAGGCGGCCAGAACAACGCAAAATATGAGTCTGTTATGAACATAGAAACAAACCGCTATCTTGCGTCAAACGACAAATACCGCTCAACATGCACTGTAATTGCTATTCCATGTTCTGCAATTGATTACGAAAATTGCAAAAAACTCATTGAATATTCAGCTTTGCCTGATTCGCGCTTTTATTTCGGCATAACAGACATAATCGGGCTTCCCGGCGTAAGAGCTGTAAACAAACACAAGACAAAAAGCCATACAGTAAAATCTTCAGCAGTCAAAGACTCTGAACCTGTGTTAAACCCGCAAGGCGAATTCAAATCGCATGTTTACTGCTGCTCGGCTTATTGCGCATACATCTTGATTCACGGTATTCAGCGTTACAAAGATTACGCTGAAGCTACGCGCTTTTCACCGAGGGGCGTAACACCGGCCGACTTGTATTCAGTGCAGGGCGGACAGCGGCTTTTCAACTGTCATTATCTTGACTATGAGCAGACGCTCGCAGATTTTGTTGAAGCTTATCCTGAATTCAAAGAATATTTATAATTGAAGTCTTATCACAGTCTGCAACCTTTTCTCTTTTTTTGCGTCTAATTTCCGTGTGCATGTTTGGGTTGATTCTTCAACTTCAGAATAATCAGTGCACACTGCCAATTTGTCCTCCGTGCAAATTGGTGATAGCCGGGCAGAACTTGTGTCATTATCGGGCTTGACCCGATAATCTTTTGAGCAAGATTGCCCGGGCATTCGCAGCGAAGCTTCTAGCGAGCCGGACAATGACACATATTGGTTAGTGGGGTTATAAATGTCAAAGAATCTAATAAAAGAAATCAAAAACAATTCAAAAGCTGAAATCAAGGCAATCAAGAAGAACGCCAAGGCTGAAATCAAAGCCGTAAAGCTCCGCACGCTTGAAACACTCGCTTCTAAAGAAACTGCCTATGCAAAAAAACTAGAAATTCAAAAGCAGAGAGAAGCCGAGGCACAGATTCCGAAACGCTATACAATCGGCGAAGAAATCTTCAATTCAGTAAGCCATGGAATTGGTGCAGGGCTTTCGATTGCGGCCATCGTGCTGCTTATTGTAAGGGCGGCAGTTTATGCGCCGCAAGCAGAAAAGGGCTTTTACATTACAGGCTTTGCGCTTTTCGGTGCAATGCTGATTGTGCTTTATCTTATGAGCACGCTTTATCATGCGCTTACGCCGTATCATGTAAAGAAAATCTTCGGCGTATTTGACCATTCTTCGATTTATCTGCTTATTTCGGGCACTTACACACCGTTCTGCTTGGGCGTGCTGCGTCAGCATAACGGCTGGTGGCTTTTCGGTATAATCTGGGGTTTAACAATTGTCGGCATTACGTCTTACGCCATTTTCGGCAGCAAGATGCGGCTGTTTTCGGCAATCTCTTATGTGATAATGGGCTGGCTCATCTGCTTTTACTGGAAGCCGCTCAAAGCGAACGTGCCGCCGGCAACTATCACATTCTTGCTAACAGGTGGAATTGCGTACACGGTCGGTGTGATTTTTTATGCGCTGAAAAAGATAAAATGGACTCATTGCGTGTGGCATTTGTTCGTTGTTGCAGGCTCGATTTTGCACTTCTTTTCAGTGTTCTATTCGCTCGGCTGATAGCACGGCATAGCTACGTCATTCCGAACTTGTTTCGGAATCTCTGTGCAAAAATCCTGATAGTTTTCGCAAGAAAACTATGCGTTTCATTAGATTGGCTAAAAAATCAGATTAATCTTTGATGAAATGCAGATGCTGAACCAAGTTCAGCATGACAATTCTTTTTAGGCAGCCCCATGACAAAGCAAATAACTCAGCCTCGGCTAGAAAAAAAGAAGCCCACATGTTATAGTCTTTCAATATGGAAGAAAAACCACAGAAAACAGCTATGGTCGCCATCGTGGGGCGGCCTTCTAGCGGCAAATCAACATTTTTGAACACAGCTTCAGGCGAAAAAGTCTCTATCGTTTCGCCTGTTCCGCAGACAACCAGAAACGCGGTGCGCGGCATCGTCAACACGTCTTACGGCCAGCTAGTCTTTATAGACACGCCGGGCTACCACAATTCAGATAAAAAGCTCAACCTCAAGCTCAAAGCTATTGCCGAGGAGCAGCTCGGCGACGCAGATTTAATCCTTTATCTTATAGACTCGTCACGCGCGCCGGGCGAAGAAGAATCGCTCATCGCAGATTTGGTTTCAGCTTTTAAAGATAAAACTGTAATCGGCATCAACAAAATCGATTTGCCTGAATCAAGGCCGAAAGTGGTGCGGGCATTTCTTGAACGCTTTTTCCCGAAGTTTCCGCCGGAGCGCATAGTCGAGATTTCAGCTGAAAAAGACACGAACATCAACGACATTCTGTTTCAGCTTTACAGCCTTGCGCCCGAAGCTGAGCCGCTTTATCCGGAAGAATTCTACACCGATCAAGAGGTTGACTTCAGAATAGCTGAAATAATCCGCGAAAATGCGATGAATTCACTGTTTGAAGAGATTCCTCATTCGATTTATGTTGAAATCTCAGACATGGAATGGAAGAAACCCGGCAAAGAGCTTTGGGTGCGCGCGTTTCTCGTCGTCGAAAAAGAAAGCCAGAAAGGCATGGTCATCGGCAAAGGCGCATCAATGATTAAGCACATAAGGGTCGAATCGATTAAGCAGATGCGTCGCATCTTTGATTACCGCGTTGACCTTGATTTGCAGGTTAAAGTCAACAAAAACTGGCGTCAGAAAGACTTTGTTTTGCAGAATTTGATTAAATAGCACACAAGTTTTATTCGTGCCGAGGGTTTAATACCCCGCACGCCGCTAGGAGCTTCGCTGCGAGTCTGCGTCGGGGTTCGTTCATTTTTTCCAGTTCTCTAATTTCAGATTTGGAACATTCTCAAAATGTTTTGTATTATTGGTCACCAAAGTCAATTCATTGTAAATTGCAGTTGCAGCAATTAGCAAATCCATGTCTTCAATTCTTATGCCTTTTTCAAACATTTTTGCTTTCACATCTGCAAAAACTTCCATTACGCCTTCATTCAAGTCCTCAATGGCATAAATATCCCTGATATGATTCACCTTAATCATATTCTTCTGTTCATTCTGAGAACGCTTTGCACCAAATATTAATTCTGCATATGTTATCATTGATATGGAAATTGGCAGATTTTTGTTTTCTTCAAATTTTGCCAGAACGTTTTTATCACCGCAAAGTGCAAATATTATTATGTCTGTATCAATCAAATATGCCATCTAAAGCCTCAAATCTTGTTGAATTTACCCGGGAAGCATAAACATCATCAATAATTTCTTCTGTACTTCGAGAATCTTCCCATGTACCTGCGAGCTTTAAGAATTCCTCCGTGGCATTTTTTGATTTTACAGGAACTGATGTAAAATAATCTTGTAGAATTGTAATAACTTGCTGACTGATAGAGCGGTTATCAAGTTTTGCAGAGAATTTTAATTTTTCATATAAGCGGTCATCCATATCCCGGACTTGTAACATTGCCATAACAAATCTCCATAAAAAATATATGGTGCTTTGCATGAAAAATCAAGCAAAATTCATTACGTTTTTCTGATTGTTCTCAGGCTTTAACTTTTTGCAATAAATAGCGGCAGAAAAGGCAGTTGTCTTTTGTGCGGCCTTTGCCGGGAAAGGCGTGCCCTCTTTTTTCAAGCTTTTCAGCCTCTTTGAGCAGCCCCGTCTTGTAGACCGTGCGCAAAAAGCCGTGCCTGCAAGAATCTGCCGCCGCCGCTGAAATTTCTGCGTAGCTCATTGAATTGATGTTGCCCAAAATCAATGGCCGGCACTCGTTTGCATAGCCGCAGCAGGCAGCCACATCGCCGTTTGCATGAATATAAAAAACATGCCCCGGTCCGGCGCAAAAATCTTCGCTGAACCAAGTTTCAGATTGCCATGCAGATTCGTCTTCGGGGTTTTCCGCTATAAAATCTATTGTTTCAACTGGAATTATGTCAGCTTCGCGGCCGTCATTCATGAATGTTTCAAGCTTGTCTTTGTAGACGAGCGCATAAGGAAAGCCGGTCTTTTCATCAGCTTCTACGGTCAAATCAAGGGCGGCGGCAAGCTCTTTCAGCATTGCGGCTGTCTTTGCGTCGGCAGAAGCTTTTACCTGTGCATTTGCGTGAATAGTGCACACAAGCGAAACGTGGTTGCGCTCTTGGTAAATTTCTTCGGCGGCGTTGATAAAGCTTGCGATTGTTTCAATTTTCTGAGCATGAAAAGCGTCAAAGCTTATGCCGAAAGTGCCGTCAAAGCCAGCGTCAAAAAGCTTTTCAATTGCGGCTTTCATTTCTTCGCCTTCAAAAGCGGCGGCGTTTGTCATAAGCCGGTCAAAGTATGCGCCTTTTTCAACTGTCTTCTGCACTATTTCACATACAAAGTCAAGCGCAAGAAAAGGTTCGCCGCCAGAAAAGCCAATCTGCGAAACGCCGCCGTCAATTGCGTCATTCAAAAAGACGAGCGACTTTTCAAGGTTCAGCTTTTCAGCGTTTTTAGGCACAAAGCAATGTGCGCAACGCAAGTTGCAGGCTTGAGTCGGCACAAAGATTATCTCTTCCGGGTTGAAAATCTGCTTCATTCTTCAGATTTTGCCGTTTCAGATTCATTTCCAGCTTCAGGCTCGTCGTCGCGCGGGTAGTCAAGCTGCAAGTCGTCAGCACTGTACACAACTTTTCCGCGGTGAATCGTCTGCACGACTTTGCCCGAAAGCGTAAGCCCGTTAAACGGCGAATGTTTTCCTTTTGAATAGAATTTCTCTGAATCTACAGTCCATTTCTTTTCAAGGTCAACCAGCACAAAATCAGCCTGTCGGCCAGGGCGCAAGATTCCGCAGTTTGTGCCAAGCCGTCTTGCAGGGTTTGCAGACATCAGCGCAGAAAGTTTGCTGAGCGTTATCTGCTTTTTAAGCACAAGCTCCGAATAGCAGACAGAAAAAGCTGTTTCTAAGCCTGAAAAACCGCAGGCACCGTGCTTTTTCTCGTCTTTGCTGTGAGGCGCGTGGTCTGTGGCTATGCAGTCAACAACGCCGCGCTTAATGCCGTCAATCAGCGCAAGCCGGTCAGATTCAGGTCTTATCGGCGGGTTGACAAATTCTATCATCGAGCCGGAAAGCGCAAGATGATGCGGCGTGACTTCGCAAGAAACGGCTGAACCGCGCCGCGCCTTTGCCTGCTCAACAGCTTCAAGTGAAGCGGCGGTGCTTACATGCGCAATATGAATGTTGCAGCCGGCAACTTCAGCAAGATAAAGGTTTCTGGTTGTCGCAAGGTCTTCTGCCGCCGCAAGCAGCTGTTCGGCTTCTTTCATGCATTTGTTGATTTGTGCGAAGCGTTCTTCGTGGCTGCCTTCATCAAGGCCGTTTGCCAATGCAACTTCGTCTTGCTTCAAAAGCGTAATAACGTCTCCGCGCGGCACACGCGCAGCTTCTGCAAACGAAACGTCTTCGCAGTGGCAGGAAACAAGCACATTGTTCTTGGCGCAGCGTTTCATCGCTTCAAGCATAACAGAAGCAGCGCCAACGTCTTTGCCGTCTTCGCTTACAACCGGGTGCGCGCTTGAATCGAGGTTGCTCAAATGTTCAGAGTTAAGCCCGTCGAAGCGGTTTGTTATGCTTATAGTCTGAATTACATCAGCAAGCCCGAACTGCGAAGCCTGAAGCTGCACAAACCGTGCCTCTGCTGCCGAAGAAACAACCGGCGAAGTATTAGGCATAAGCAGCAGCGTACCGAAACCGCCTGCGACAGCCGCCTTAAGCGCGGTGGCAAGCTCTTCTTTATGCGGCTGCCCCGGATATCTGAAATGTGCGTGCATGTCGACGAACGACGGCATCAGCACAAGCCCTTTGCAGTCAACAAGCTTTAAATCCGGACTTTCATGAAGAAATTTCTTAAAAATAGATGGAAGCAAAAAGCCCATAAAAACATTCGTTATAAAACCGTCTTCAATAAGAATCGCGCCGTCGTTGTCGCTGTACGCATCTACAAGACGGGCATTATAAAACAAAGTTTTCATATTTTTCCTTCCTATAAAGATTTACAAGACATCGCCGGCATGAAATATTGCATCGCAATATTCGCAGCGGTATTCAGCAGTTTTGCTGTCAGAAAGCAAAAATACATGCGGAATGTACTGTTCGGTGCTTGTGATGCAGCGCGGGTTCTTGCATTTTATGACGTTCTCAACCCTTTCAGGCAGCGTCAGCTTGATTTTGCGCTCAATCTTTTCGTTTCTGATGATGTTCACTGTGATGTTCGGGTCGATAACGCCCAGAACAGAAAAATCTATGTTGATGATGTTATCGATTTTGATAATGTCTTTGCGCCCCATGTCTTTTGAAGGTACGTTCATGATGAGCGCGACGCAATAATTTGCCTTATCAAGCCCAAGCCAGTTGAAAATGCGCGAACCTGCGCCCGCCCTTATGTGGTCTATTACAAGCCCGTTTTTGATTGTATCTACGTTAAGCATAATTCCCTCCCTGCCTTAAATTGAACCTGTAAGCTTTGCCATCAAAGCCATGCGCACGAACATGCCGTATTTGACCTGCTTAAAGTAAGCGGCGCGCGGGTCATCGTCTACTTCCGGCGAAATCTCGTTTACACGCGGCAGCGGATGAAGCACAATCATCGAAGGCTTGGCGTTTTTCATTTTCTGCTTGTCCAGAATGTAGCTGTCTTTCAAGCGTATGTAGTCCTGCTCGTTAAAGAAACGCTCTTTCTGAACGCGTGTCATATAAAGCACGTCGAGGTCGCCGATTACGTTTTCGAGCCTTTCCTCTTCAACAAACTCAACGCCTGATTTCTTGAAAACCTGCTCCGTAATATATTCCGGAATCTGAAGCTCTTTCGGGCTTATCAGCACGAATTTGTTGTCAGGGTAGCGGCTCATTGCCTTTGCAAGACTGTGAACTGTGCGCCCGAACTTCAAGTCGCCGCAAACACCGATTGTAAGGCCTGAAAAGCCGCCTTTGTAAGCCCTGATTGTAAGCAAGTCTGTCAAAGTCTGGGTCGGGTGGTGGTGGCCGCCGTCTCCGGCATTTATAATCGGAACTGAAGAATACTTTGAAGCAAGAACGGCCGCGCCTTCTTTCGGATTCCGCATTGCAATAATGTCTGTATATGAAGAAACGACTCTGATTGTGTCGGCCAGACTTTCGCCCTTTGTTGCCGAACTGCTTGAGGCTTCTGCAAAGCCAAGCGTCTTGCCGCCCAAGCGCAGCATTGCCGACTCAAAAGAAAGCCGAGTACGTGTACTCGGCTCAAAAAAAAGTGTTGCTAAAATTTTTCCGTGGCAGACTTCTGAAAATGCACTTGGATCTACAATAATTTTTTCTGCAAGAGAAAAAATCTCTTCCATTTCTTCTACCGTTAAATCTGCCGGTTCAAGCAGATGACGACCTGCGAGCATGAATCCTCCAAAGTTTTTGTTTTTAAGATTATACACTAGTTGAAACCTTATGGAAAGAAGTTTTACCCCAAAAAGTTGCGGACAGGTCAATTGACACAAAGCGCACCTTTGGATAATATGCAACCATGTTGCAAAAAACGTATCATACAAAGGCTACGGAAGCAATTTCAGAGTTCATAACTTCAAGGCAAGACCACAGTTTTACGGCGGCAGAGCTTGCGGATTTTCTAAAAGAGCATGGGCTTGATGTAAACAAAACGACAATTTACCGCAATCTTGACAAGCTGACCGAAAACGGTACGCTGATAAAGCATAAATCGCAAGTCAACGACGGCTTTATCTATCAAGAAGCTTCTGCCGGCGGCGACTGCCACGAGCATATTCATTTTCAGTGCTCAAAATGCGGTTCGGTGCTTCATCTTTCAGACGAAAAAACGGCTGATTACTTGAAAACACTTTCGGAAACGCTTGGGCTTGAAATTGATACAACTTCTTCAACATTAAACGGATTATGCCCGAAATGCAAAAAATAAAACGGAATACTGCAAGAGCCGTGCTTTTTGCATTTCTTGCAGCGTTCACTCTTTTTTCGTTATTTTTCATCATAATAGAAGCAGACCACGACTGCTGCGGCGAAAACTGCCCGGTTTGTCTTATCATTCAGTTTTCACAGCGGAACATTCAGCTTTTGCGCCTGATTTTGTGCAGCGCCGCCGTTTTGTTTGCTTCTTTCAGCAAGCAGCCGAAAAACTTTTTCAGAATTCCACACATTTATATAGAACAATTCTCTCTTTTTTCGCAAAAAATCCGCCTGAACGATTAGTTTCCTTGAATTGACTGCGGCTGTCTGAAACATGCTACAGAAACTCAAAATTTTTTAAGGAAACAAAAATGAACAAAAAACCAGTTACTCTTATTACGGGCTATTTAGGCTCCGGGAAGACAACACTTTTAAACGAAATTCTCCGCCAGGAAAAGCGGAAAGTCGCGCTTATTGTAAATGACATGGGCAGCATCAACATTGATGCCGCAATTATCAAGAAAAACGGTTCGGCTGTGGCGCAGTGCGAAATGTACGAGATGCAGAACGGCTGCATCTGCTGCACTTTGCGCGAAGAATTCATCAGGCAGGTGGAAAAAATCTCTGAAAATGAATCTATCGAAACTGTATTTGTCGAAGCTTCCGGCATCAGTGACCCGGGTGCAATTGCGGCTTCTTTTCTTGCTTTTGAAGATGAAAACCCTGATACGAATGTGTATCTTTCGAACATTGTTACCGTCGTTGATGCAGACCGCATTTACCGCGAATTTATGACCGACCTTCAGAATTATGACGAAAAAGATGCGAACAACCTCGCTTCAAATGACATAACAACTCTGATTGTTGATCAGATTGAGTTCTGCAACACGATTGTTCTGAACAAGCTTGACCTGCTGAACGAAGAGCAGATTGGACAGGTAATTAAAATTATTACTGATTTTCAGCCGAAAGCAGAAATTATAAGAACCGTTCACGGAAAGGTTGACATTGACTGCATAACTTCAACTGAAAAATTCAACTATGAAATGGTAGATTCTTCTTCTGCAATTCAAAAGGCCATCAATTCGCTTGGCGATTCAAAGCGCGGCTTTACAGATGAATACGGAATTTCAAGCTTCGCTTATGAATACAAAAAGCCGTTTGACGAGGAAAAATTCATGAACTTTATAAACGAAGATTTCCCCAAGGAGCTGATACGCGCGAAAGGCTACATCTGGTTTAAAAGCCGCCCGGAAGACGTGCTTCTGTTTGAGCAGGCTGGGCGGAATTCTTCTGTGATGGCAATTGCATACTGGGTTGCCGCGCTTGACGAAAGCACAAGAAAAGAGTGCCTTGAAAATGATGAAGAGCTTAGGAATAACTGGGACCCTGAATACGGCGACCGCGTAAATCAGATTGTATTCATCGGAAAAAACTACGACAAGCAGAAAATCCTTTCAAGGCTTGAGCAGTGCCTCGCCTCTTAAGGGAAAAAACTCAATTTTTTATAGAAAAGGAAAAACACATGAAAAAGACTATTCAAATAATTCTTATGGCGGCAATGATGCTTGCCACATCTTCAGTTTTTGCAGCTTCAAAAAAATCAATCGTCTGTACAACATATCCTGAATATGACTGGGTGCTGAACATTCTTGGAAAGAATGCATCAAGCTTTGAAGTTACGCTGCTTCAAGATAAGGGAACTGACTTGCACAGCTATCAGCCGAGCGTACAAGACCTTGCAAAAATTTCAACATGTGATGTGTTTGTCTATGTAGGCGGCGAAAGCGACGGCTGGGTTGAAGACGCGCTCAAGAATGTACGCAACAAGAATATGGTCGCCATCAACATGATGAAAGTGCTTGGCGATGCACTACGCGAAGAAGAAATTGTAGAAGGCATGCAAGCCGAAGACGAACACGAGCATCATCACCATGAAGCTGAAGCACACAATCATAGTGCCGAAATTCACGCTGATGACATAAAAGACAGATCTTTGGCCGAATTCAACGGAGAATGGCAGTCGCTTTACCCTGTTCTTATGGCTGGTAACCTTGAAGAATATGTTGAGCATCAGGCAGAAGAAAAAGGCAAATCAGAAAAAGAGATGAAAGCTGAAATTGCCGCAAAATGGAACTGCGGAGTAAAAGCCGTAACTGTTAAAGGCAATAAAATCACCATCACTTATGACAACGGCAAAACTGTTACAGGCAAATATTCTTATGCAGGCTATGCCGTAAAGAAAAATGACGAAGGCCATATCACAAACGTCCGCTATAAGTTTGAATCTAAAGACAAGAAAGCGCCAAAATATGTAATGTTCAACGACCACGGCTATGCACCGGCTGAAAAAGTTGCACATTTTCATTTTTATTTTGGCAACAACGGCTTTGACGAATTCATGGACTCAAAAATCAATTCTTACTTTGTTGATTCAAAACTTTCAGCTCATGAATGTGAAGATCTTCTTTTAGGCCACAATCACGACCACCATGCAGAAGGTCATCATCACGAGCACGGCGAAGAGCCAGAATATGATGAGCATGTCTGGCTTTCTTTGAAGAACGCCGCCACAATCACACAGGCTATTTCAGATGCTGTGCAGAAGCTTGACAGCAAGAACGCTGGTGCTTACAAAGCAAACACAGAAGCTTATCTTGGTCAGCTTGCTGCCCTTGACAGCGAATACGAAAAAGCTGTTGCACAATCAAAAGCAAAGACTCTTGTGTTCGGCGACCGCTTTCCGTTCCGCTATCTTGTAGATGATTATGGGCTGAAATATTATGCAGCTTTTGTAGGTTGCAGCGCAGAATCAGAGGCAAGCTTTGAGACTGTAGTTTTTCTTGCAAAAAAGCTTGATGAGCTGGGGCTTGGCTCTGTGCTTACAATCGAAAAATCTGATAAAAAGATTGCAAAGACTGTAGTTTCAAACACAAAAGCGAAGAATCAGCAGATTCTCGAAATGGATTCGCTTCAATCTGTTACACAGAAAGACATCAAAAACGGCAAGTCTTATCTGGGCGCAATGAAGCAGAACCTTGAAACATTGAAGGCTGCGCTGAATTAGCAGTCGGGCGGGCGGTGCGCCAAACGCATTTAGCGCGCAAGTCGCGCCCGCTTTACAGACTTATCAGCTCAAGTGCCATCGCCGCACTTGATACTGTGTCATTGCCGCACTTGATGCGGCAATCTGACAGTAAGCTTATTGCGAGCCCGAGATTATCGGGTCACGCCCGATAATGACAAATTCTAACATAAAGGAGCATGACATGAAAAAGAGCATTTTATTTTGTTTCGCGGCGGTTTTGCTTCTGCAAATGTTTCCGGCTTGCAAAAAAGAGCCGCAAACATCAACAAATGCGCAAAACACGCAACGTCGGCAAACTGAAGCAACAGCACCAAACGGAACAGAAGAACCTTTGCAGTTTGCCCAGTCTTTTGAAGACCCGCTCTATGACATGGAAGAAGACGATTTTCTTGCTGCCATGAATATCGGAATCGGCTCTTCGGGTGACGGCCCGGACAAAATTGATATTGATTTAACGAAATGCAGCTATACCATGGCTTCTGCTATAATTTTTGACATGCTCTTAAGTCAGAATGACTATCTCGGCAAGAGAATCAAGATAAAAGGGCAGTTCTGGGCAAACGAAGATGATTCAAACCAGTTTTTTGCCGTGCTTATTTATGATGCAACCGCCTGCTGCCAGACAGGGCTCACCTTCAAAGACAAAAACAGACGCTATCCCGAAGATTACCCGGCACAGCTTGAAGAAATCGAAATTACAGGCGTTTACACCAAAGAAGAAATAGACGGCATGAGCTATGCATACATAGACTGTACAAAATGAACGTAACAGCTTAATCATCTTAATCGGCGCGGGCTGGTGCTGGCTGGTGCGGTGCAAAACAAGCCCGGAACAAAAATGCCTTTCATGCAAAAATCCTTGCGGGTTATCCGCTCTCGATGTATAGTAATCTATAGATGGAAGGCAATTTTTCACCAATTAAGCAGTTATATAAAAAACTTTTTTCCATGGACGTACCTCTAGAGAAGCGGATAACTCATGCCATGCTTTTTTGCTCCATGTTCGGCACGTTTTTCGGCTTCATCGAATCTTTTGTGCTTCATCTGCCGATTTTTGCAGTACTGCTGCCGCTTATCTTGTTTTTTATGCTTCTGGGGTTTTCTTTCTGGGGCTTTTACACAAAACGTACGGAAGTTTTTGCTCTTGTTTCCATTTCTGTTATAGGTTTTGTCGTATTTCCGCTGATGTTCTTAGCAAACGACGGTATGCACGGCGGTATGATTTTCTATTTTGTAATTGCAGCCGTATGCATTGCCCTTGTGCTTAAAGGTAAGGCGCGTTTTATTCTTTTTATTGCGATTATTGCAGAATATACGGTGCTTTTCGTTTTTTATAAGAATGCACCGCAATATTTTCTGCACATGACGGACGAAACAGCATTTATTGATCAGCTTTGCAGCATGGTGATTACAAGCCTGATTCTTTTCAGTTTTTCGTATTCAGTTGCGCACCAGAATTTGCATGACCGCGAAACTATCAAAAACCTTTCTAAAATGTATGAAACACAGGCGAACACAGACGAACTTACAGGGCTATATAACCGCCGCTATTTCAACAACTTTTTGAAGCTTGCAATCAGCACACTCGGCGACACGGGCAATCTTCATATTGCAATGCTTGATATAGACGACTTTAAGGTTGTGAACGACAAATACGGACATCCTTTCGGCGACACAGTGCTTCAGCGGTTTGCAAAAATTCTCAAGAAAACCGAAAGTGAAGGGGCTACAGCCTGCCGTTACGGCGGCGAAGAATTCCTGCTGCTTATTCCCAAAAAGGATAGAGCCGAAGCGCTTCAAATTGTTGAAAAGATAATCGAAACAGTCTGGGCACAGATTCAGATTGGCGAAAACGGCTTTGTAACCGCAAGCGCGGGCTTTGTAACTTGCACCGAAAACATGTCTTATAATGAACTGCTTCAAGAAGTTGATAAGCGCCTATACGCCGCTAAAGCTGCCGGCAAAAACCGTGTAGTTTCAGAATAAGACACAAGTGCTTTTTATGGCATTATACAAATGCTTTCTTTATGTTTTCTGCAAAATTTTCATCTGCATTCTTAATTGTGGGAATATGAATCAGTATGGCATTACCTTTAAATTTTTGGAGCGCAAACCAATAAGCTTCGTTACACAAGTAAAAGGTCGGGCTATCTGATATAGTGCACAAAATTCCAGCTGCTTCAAAACGCCCGCTTAATTTCTGAAAATCAATTTTTGTACGGTATTTTTCACTGCTTTTTTGCGCAATTGTTTCAATACGGATTTCATTCCGCAAAGTTTTATCTATTCCAAATAAGAATGCAGTCTGATAAACATCTGCAATATCTTCAATGCCTTTCTGCACCCCGTAAAATGAATTTGTCAGCAAGAGACAGTGCCCGTAACTTTCCGCCAAAGTCTGCGCAATTATACTTGAATTGTTATTTTTTCCCTTGAACCCAATGAAAATATTCATGAAATCACTTTCCGTTTAATTTTATGCACATGCCCAGCCGGTTTCTTCATTGCGCTTCCCCGTTGCTTCAGATTATACACTATTTTGCGTTTTCTGATGTATTTTAACTGACACAAAAAAAGAAGGAAACAGCATTCTATATTGGACAGAGTCAGATAAGTCACTTATTATTAGATTATCGGTTTGCAGACACAGAGCTATTCTGCTATTAGCTGCACACCGTTAAACAGGAGGCTTTATGTTTGTATTTTGGGGAAACGGCTCTCAAGAAGCCATGAATCTGGTAGATAATATCCGTGTCAGAAGCACGGAAAACTTTAACTGGACATTCATTTTTATTCTTGCCGTCGTTTTTTATGTTTACTGGACAGAAATCCACAAAAAGAACACGGAGGCTGTTTGCGCAGGGCTTGCTCTTTACGGTGTTCACTGGCTTTATGAAATAGCAAATGCTATCATCGGGCATGTTACAGGTTATCCGCTTTGGTCGGTGTCAAACGGCTCAACAACATTCATTCTTCTGATAGGTGTCTGCTGGGAACTTTCAATGATGTTTTCCCTGGCAGGCATTATTTCATTCAAGATGCTGCCCCATGACAGAAGCAAACGGTATTTTTCAAAAAACGGAAAAGGCGGCATAAGCTGCAAACTTATGGGCGCTCTTGAAATGGCACTGCTGTTTGCCCTGTTCGAGTCTTTTCTGGCAGGAACAAGCAATCACTCCTTTATATGGGTGTACAAATGGTGGGGTGTTATTCCTGTATTTATAACGACTTATGTGCCTTTCTTTTTGGCAAGCAATTTTGTACCTGATATGGAACCAAAAAAACGGCGGAATTTACTGCTGATAGAATGGGGACTTGTAGCAATTCTGCTGGTTATCCTTATTCCTTTGGGAATTATCTAAATTTATGCAGATAATGTGACAATACGCCGTCATATTATCTGTATTACACTCATGGTGGAGGCTCAAAGATGGCATTTGACTTCAAAAAAGAATACAAAGAGTTTTATCTTCCACCAAAGGAACCGCAGATTGTAACTGTGCCGAAAATGCAGTTTGTCGCCGTGCGCGGCAAAGGCAACCCAAACGAAGAAGACGCCGAATACAAGGCAGCACTCGCCGTACTGTACGCTGTTTCTTATACGCTGAAAATGAGCAAAATGGGCGACCACCGCATTGAAGGATATTTCGACTATGTTGTGCCGCCGCTTGAGGGCTTCTGGTGGCAGATGAAAGACGGTACTGTTGTTTCAGGCTTTGACTATTCAGATAAATCTTCGTTCAACTGGCTTTCCGTAATCCGTCTGCCGGATTTTGTAACACAAAAAGACTTTGATTGGGCAAAAAAAACCGCCGCCGCCAAAAAAGGCTTAGACTGTTCGCGCGCCGAGTTGCTCATGCTTGAAGAAGGCGAGTGCGTTCAGATTATGCACACCGGCTCTTATGACGACGAGCCTGCAACAATCAAGCTGATGGACGATTTTGCACTTGCAAACGGTTACGCGCCCGACTTTTCTGCCACAAGGCTTCACCACGAGATTTATCTAAGCGACCCGCGCAAAACCGCTCCAGAAAAGCTGAAAACGGTAATCCGGCATCCGGTAAAAAGAGCAGGAGCATAACCCATGAACT
>JAEEGH010011848.1_pt1 | contig 19702 bp, 19 predicted proteins | sample 9134181 | NCBI WGS metagenome assembly JAEEGH01 (sample SAMN16246544, study PRJNA631951) | gut metagenome | biome: gut microbiome; feature: rumen; material: DP-attached | host: Bos | place: Iran: Karaj | collected 2018-10 | reverse complement strand
CTTCAAAAGCTATCCGTTGATACCGATATCGACTGCGCGCAGAAGATACTCCACTTCATTATGCACGGTAAGGATCAGCACCTTAACATCCAGGCGAAGCTCACGGATCCGCTTCAACACTTCCAACCCGTTCATCTTCGGCATGTTAATGTCCAGCAGCAGAATATCCGGAAGCTGCTCCCTTAGTTTCAGGATACATTCTTCCCCGTCGCCAGCTTCGCTGATCACACGGACATCACCATCCAGTTCCAGGAGCTGACGCAGCCCCTCACGGATCATTGAATGATCATCGGCTATCATGACATTGATCATGTTTCTTCCTCCTCTATGGATTCACGCGGAACCGTGATCGTAACGGTTGTCCCGCTTCCCGGTTGTGAATCGATGTTTATTTCTCCCGATAATAAATAAATCCGTTCCTTCATCATCGGGATGCCGAAGCCGGAAGAATAATCATCTCCCACCTTCATATTGTCTACTTCAAAACCCTCTCCGTCGTCATCAATGGAAACCTCGATCTCCTCCGGAAGATACCGAAACCGGACATTGATCTCAGACGCATTGGCATGCTTGATCGCATTCATGCAGGCTTCATGTATGATACGCAGCAGGGTAAGTCCATACACCATCGGCATATCCCCTTCTCCCTGCACATAGTAATTGATGGGAATGCCGTTTTCTTCCTTCAGCTTCAAAAGATCCCGTTCGATCGCGGTGTTGATGCCGATATCATCAAAGGACATGGGTCGAAGGTCGTAGATCAGTGACCGCATGCCGCTCACGATCTCTTTGATATGGCCGGACAAACTTTTCAGCTCCACCTTGCAGCGATTCGGATCCATATCCATAAGTTTAGTAAGTAGCTCTGCCTTATACATCAAACCGGTCAGGCTCTGTACTGTTGAATCGTGCAGCTCTCTTGCGATCCGCTGGCGTTCCGCTTCCTGCGTTTCCAAAAGCTTACGCCGAAGGATCTCATTATCCGAAGCTTCATTGATCAGTTCATCCGAAGGCTTTTCCACCTCTCTGGCCACCCGGATCACACTGTTCAATTCGGCGATCTTTGCTTCCAGATCCGTGATCCGTTCCTTCGATTCTTCGCTGTCACTCATCAGGATCTTCTGTTCTTCCTTGAGCTCAGCAATCTTCTTCTTATTGGAACTGTTCACTTCTCTCGGAGAGAAGAACTCATAGTTCGGATCATTCTTCTCCTCTAAGAGTGCAATGAAAGCGAGATTTTCACGGATCCGGTTCTCCAGAGAAGAGGCTTCCCTCTCGGCATTTATTTTCTTTTCAAGCAGTTCGGTTAAATAATTTTCGAGATATTCCTTTACCATGATAACCCTCGTACTAAAGTACCAAAGCCATTGTACTCTTTTTTAGGAAAAAAGTACAGAAAAAAAATTGTAAATATAGGGGTTCATGCCTTATAATAATATAGAGGTGAAATTATGAAAAACAAAATGACAACACTCGCAGTTTTTGCTTTGTTCACAACCGGTTCCATTTTCGGACTGAACCGGATGATGAACGGAAATGGAAGTTCAAAAAACATCCTTGACCAGCAGGGACGTTTTTTCTCATTCCGGGATAATGATATATACTATTCCGTGAAAGGGAAGGGTGAGCCCCTTCTTTTGGTGCACGATATTCTTCCTCAGGCAAGCGGTTACGAATGGGAAAAGGTCAGAAGAAAACTGGAAAAGACCAATAAGGTCTATATCGTAGATCTTCCCGGCTGCGGACGTTCGGAAAAACCCTGGATCACTTATACCTCTTTTTACTTCACGGAGTTTCTTCATGAGTTCATAGCTAAAGTGATCAAAGAGCCTGCGATCGTGATCGCCTCCGGCGCATCCGCTTTTCCAACAATCCTTGCGGATAAGATGTATCCGGAAGATATGAAAAAGCTGATCCTTGTGAATCCGGAACGTCTTTCTGTTTCCGAACAGACTCCCGATACGGTCCACAAGGTCATCAAAAATATCCTTCACTGCCCGATCTATGGCAGCTTCGTTTACAATATTGAAATGAGTGAAGGAAATCTCGGAAATCTTTTCAGAGAAGTATACTTCTACAGAAAGAGTAAAGTTGACGGCAGAATGGTGGGGGCATATTGTGAAGCCGCTCATAGACGAGGCGAAGGCGGACGGCATCTTCTGGCCAGCCTCCGCGGAAGATATCTGAACTCAAACGTGCGGTATGCTCTCGGAAGTCTTACCAATCTCTGCCTTATCATGAGCAGGGACCGGAAGGGCTCCTATATAATCTCAAAGGAATATGAGAAAGCAGCCCAGAAGATTGAAACCACTCAGATCTCGGGAAGCAAAATGCTTCCGCAGCTCGAAACACCGGAAAAACTGGCCGAAGTGATCTCTATATTCTTATAACGGTTTTTTCTTCGGAACACCCGGGCGGCGCGGATAAGCCGCGGGCGTGTTTGCGATCTTTTTAACACAAAGCAGAGACCTTCTTTGTTCTGTCCCGTAAAGAGAGAATAAAGAAGGTTCTTTTTTTTCGCCGCCAAGGCTTTCGATCGCTCGATCAACAGCTTTCCATTCCTCTTCAAAGTCCCCGCTTTTATAGGAAACAAACGAACCACCGGGCTTTACCGTCGGAAGACAATATTCCGCCAGGATGGAAAGAGGAGCCACCGCGCGGGAAACGCAAAGATCGTATGATTCTCTGAAAAGAGGGTCTTGTCCGATCTCTTCCGCCCGTCCGTGTACGGCCGTCACCTTATCAAGACCCAGTTTTTCCATGACTTCGCACAAAAATCCTATTCTTTTTTCGAGAGAATCCGCCAGAGTGAGTGTGATCCCGGGAAAAGCGATCTTCAAAGGGATCCCGGGAAAACCGGCGCCGGTTCCCATGTCGATCATCTTTTCATCCGTCAGGGAACATACCTTTGTAATTGAAAGGCTGTCCAGAAAATGCTTTGTGACAACTTCTTCCCATTCCGTGATAGCCGTCAGGTTCATCACTTTATTTTTTTCAACCAGAAGCCTGTAAAAATCACAGAACTGTTCCACCTGACTTTCCGAAAGGGAAATGCCCAGTTCACTCGCTCCTTTGATCAGTGTTTTTCTTTCTTCCATACGACTCCAGATAGATCAATAATACAGAAATATCGGCAGGACTTACTCCCGAGATCCGGCCGGCCTGTCCGACAGAAGAGGGACGAAGGCGTTTCAGCTTTTCCCTGGCCTCAAGCCGGAAGCCCTGAATGTCATCATAATCCAGATCATCCGGGATCCGCTTTCCCTCCAGGCGCTTAAATTCTTCCACCTGCTCCATCTGCCTTTGGATATAACCTTCGTACTTCACCTGAATATTCACCTGCTCGCGAACCGCATCGGAAAGCGCGGGCCGGTCTTTATCCAACGGCGCCACCGCGTCATAGGAAAGCTCGGGTCTGCGGATCAGTTCGGAAAGCGGCATTCCATGCGTCAACGGAACGGAACCGGCCTGTTCCAAAAATGCGGTCGTTTCCTTTCCGGCGCCAACGATGATCTTATCGATCCGGCGAAGCTCTTCTTCGATCTGTTTTTCCTTTGTTTTCAAAGCATGATAACGTTCTTCCGATAAAAGCCCGACTTGATACCCGGCATCAGCTAGTCTTAAGTCCGCATTATCCTGCCGAAGGAGCAGGCGGTATTCCGCGCGGCTTGTCATCATCCGGTAAGGCTCTGTCACTTCTTTTGTTACAAGATCATCGATCAATACACCGATATAGCCTTCCGACCGTTTCAGGATCAACGGTTCCTTTCCTTCCAAAAACAGCGACGCATTGATCCCCGCTATCAGTCCCTGGGCAGCCGCTTCTTCATAACCGGAACTCCCGTTAAACTGGCCGGCCGCATAAAGTCCCAGGATCCCGTTGACATTCAGATCAAGAGAAAGCTGACCCGGAGCAAGACAGTCATATTCGATGGCATAGGCATTTCGCACCACGCTGGCGTGTTCAAAACCGGGCATGGTCCTGATCACCCTGTGCTGCACATCCTCCGGAAGAGAAGAACTCAGCCCCGAAAGATAAAGCTCATTCGTATTCAGTCCTTCCGGTTCCACAAAGATCTGATGCCGTTCTTTTTCCGGAAAACGCACCACCTTATCCTCAATGGAAGGACAATACCGCGGGCCGGTCCCTTCAATCACGCCCGAAAACAAGGGGGAACGGTCCAGGTTCTCTCGAATGATCCGATGTGTTTCTTCTCCGGTATAGGTCAGATAACAGGAAACCTGATCGATATTCACAGTCTCCGGATCCGTGGTAAAGGAAAACGGAACCACCGGTTCATCACCCTTCATCTCTGCCATTTTGGAAAAATCGACGGTTCTTCCATCCACCCGGGCCGGCGTTCCGGTCTTAAACCGGCGAAGAACGATCCCGCTTTCTTCCAGACTTTTCGAAAGATGATTGGCCGCTTTCAAACCATTCGGACCGGTATGTTCGATCACATCCCCGTAAAGACAACGTGAAGACAGATAGACGCCGGTACATAAAATGACCGCTTTTGCATGATAGATCGCGCCTGAAACGGTTCTGACCCCTTTGATCTCATGGTCTTCGATCAGAATATCCGACACTTCTGCTTGTCGTAAAGTCAGATTAGGAGTGCTTTGCAATGTCTTTCGCATCTCCATGGAATAAGCAGCCTTGTCCGCCTGCGCTCTCAAAGAATGAACAGCCGGTCCCTTCGACCGGTTCAGCATCTTAGACTGAATGAAGGTATGATCGATATTGATCCCCATCTGTCCGCCGAGCGCATCGACTTCACGGACCAGATGCCCTTTGGAGCTGCCTCCGATATTCGGATTGCAGGGCATCATGGCGATACTGTCCATACTGACTGTAAACAGGATCGTGGCATGATTTTTCCTGGAGCAGGCAAGCGCTGCTTCACAGCCGGCATGACCGCCTCCGACCACGACCACATCATAGGTTTCTTCCAGAAAAGCCATCCTTATTTCCCCATGCAAAATTTTGAAAAGATCTCATTCACAAGATCTTCTCTTACTTCTTCACCCAAAATCTCACCGAAACACGCATTGGCCCGGGAAAGATCGATCGTATAAAAATCCTCGGGCATGCCGTTCTCCATACTTTCGATCACTTTTAGCAATGCTTCTTTAGCCTGCAGGAGCAGTTCCTTATGACGAAGATTCGTAAGAACGAGCTCTTCATTGAGAGATAACTCTCCTCCATAGAACATTTCCCTGATCTTTTGGATCAGAAGATCAGTACCTTCCCCTGTCTTCGCAGAAAAAGAAAGATAATCTTCGGAAAGCTCCGCTTCTTTCGGAAGATCCGTTTTATTCAGCAGGATCACTCTTTTTTTATCCGAAGAAGAGGAAAGGAGTGACCGATCCTCTTCGGTCAGAGGCTGCGAACCGTCAAGCACCAAAAGCAGAAGATCCGCTTCCTCCCATTCCTTCTTCGCACGTTCAACACCGATCTTTTCCACAGGATCCGATGTGCTTCGGATCCCTGCCGTATCCACAAGCCGTAATAAAAGCCCATCCAGTTCGACGGTTTCTTCCACGGTATCCCTTGTGGTTCCCGGGATCTCGGTCACGATTGCCCGTTCCTTATTTAGTAAAAGATTTAAAAGAGAAGATTTTCCGACATTCGGCCGGCCGGCAAGAACCGTCCTTATCCCTTCGGAAGCAAGGCGGCTCCGGTCAAAGGTGGACAAAAGCTTTTCTGTTTCTATGATCGCCTTATCCACTTCCGTTCTAAGTTCATCAGAAAAACCATCCAAAGAAAAATGCTCCGGATCATCCAATGCAGCCTCAATATAGGCGTTTTTCTCCAGAAGCCGGTCCTTTAGTGTGCGAATTCTTTCGGAAAGCGCTCCCGTCAGCTGTTTCAAAGAGCTTTTTCTCGCAAATTCGCTCTTTGCAGAGATCAGATCCATCACGGATTCCGCTTCCGCAAGATCAAGGCGTCCATTTAAGAATGCCCGTTTCGTAAATTCTCCGGGTTCCGAAAGCCTGGCTCCATGAAAAAGGACCGATTCCAAAATGCGCCTTGTGACCAGGATCCCGCCATGGCAGTTGATCTCCGCCACGTCTTCTCCCGTATAGCTTTTCGGCCCTCTGAAAACAGAAACCAGAACCTCATCCAAAAGAACATCCCCATCCTTGAGAAAACCATAATGGATCGTAAATGAAGGTTTTTCCAAAAGGTCCTTTGAAAAAAAAGAATTTACGATCTCGATCGCTTTCGGTCCGGAAATCCGTATGATGGAGATCCCGGCTGTTGACGGGCCCGTAGCAATGGCGGCAATGGTATCGTTCATCAGTTAAAAACCGCCCCCGGACTTATTGATCCGGAGGCGTCCTTTCACTACATTTTTATTTCGGTGTTACAACAACATAACGATCGGGTTCTTCCCCTTCGGAATGAGTGGTGACATAACGATTGTTCTGCAAAGTGGAATGAATGATCCTGCGTTCAAAGGGATTCATGGGCTCAAGCTCCGCGGGACGACCCGTGCGTTTCACCTTCAGAGCCATGTTGTTCGCCAGATTCTCCAAAGTCCGTTTTCTGCGGTTCCGGTAATCTTCGGTATCGATCCTCACCTTCACCTTATGTTCCTTATGATTATTGACCGCCAGCTTCGTAAGATACTGCAGCGCATCCAGGGTCTGTCCGCGCTTTCCGATCAAAACGCCCATTTCCTTGCCGGATAATTCAATATCCAGAAGGTCTTCCGCCTCGTCATACTTTGTTTCGATCTTGACTTCCATCTCCATCGCCTGAAATACGCTGTTCAGGAATGCTTTCGCTCTGTCTTCCAGAGGAGCATTTTCATCGATCTCAACAGGCTTGACCTCTTCCTTCTTTTCGGGAACCTCCTCTTTTTTGACTTCAGGCTGAATAGTTTCTTCGAATTTCACTGTTTCCTCAGGTTCGGAGATCACTGCTTCCTTCTTTCTGGCCTTGATGAGCGCCGGCTTGTTTCCGATTCCAAGAAAGCCGCTGCTTCCTTTTTCGATCACTTCATATTCAATCTCATCGCTGGGAATTCCCAGTCTCACACAGGCTTCCGTCAACGCCTCATCCACGGTTTTTCCTGTAAATTCAAGGTATTCACTCATTATTTTCCTTCTCCTTATTAGCCTGCTTGTTGTTTCGCTCGTTAAATTCCTTCACAAGATTTGCCTTCGCTGCCATGGAATCGGGTCTTGCTTTCTTCTTTACTTCCGCCGCTTTATCCAGGATCTCTTCTCTTTGTTCTTCTGTCAAAGAGGAAGCAAATTCCACATTGCTCTTTGTGGATAAAGAGGCGTTACTTCGGATCTGATCTGCCCGGATGCCCATCTTTTCTCGCTTCTTCTTCATCTTCTCTTCATTCTTGGCGATCAGATCCTCCAGGTTGATCTTGTCGAGCTTTTTATTCATATAAAGCATCTGTACGGTACGGACCACAGCGGACCCGATCCAGTACACACCAAGACCGACCGGCACGGAGAAGCAGATCACGAAGGACATCAAAGGCATCAGAAGATTCATGATCTTCATGGAAGCGCCGCCCGGCTGATCCGGATTCTTCAGATTTGCCTGGCTTACTTTGATGCTCAGCATCTGTGTGATATAAGACAGGACCGGGATCAGAAGAGCCAGCACCGCAAGTCCGAGAAGAGCGGTAGTCTTATTATTCCACCAGTTTGTGATATGGTACCAGGGCGTATCGGAAATATTCAATCCGATAAAGTTATTCACATGATCCAGCTTCGTCCAGACCGGTTCCGTAATGGAAGGACCAAGTGAAAATGTTTGTTCCAATAAATCTCTGCCCGGTTCATTCAGTTTATAAAGAACATCCACCACATAGTTGGCGTTCTGTTCCAGAGTATTCGTAGCCGTAAAGGTCGCGCCAACCTGCGCTGCGCTTTTTGCGACGATCGGATCTGAAACGAAATTCGTCATCTTTGTCAGGAAATTGTCCTGATAGACGATCTGTCCGACAATACAATCCGTATTCACCTTAAAGGTGTCACCCGAACCTGTGGATAACAGGAAGATTTCCTTCACTTTATTCACATAGGCCGGAATATTATAGAACACACGGTACAATGCAAACAGGATCGGCATCTGAATGATCAGCTGTAGACAGCTGCCGGTAGGAGAAACACCGTATTTATGGTAAACGGCCTGGGTTTCCTCCTGCATTTTCTGCATGGAGACCTGGTCCTTTTTCCCCTTATACTTCTTCTGGATCTCCTGTATCTCCGGGTTCATTTTCGCCGATAATCGGGAGAATTTCTGCTGTTTATAAGTCAGTGGATAAAGCGCGGTATAGATGATGATCGTCAGAATGATGATCGTCACACCAACATTCGCTTCCCCGCCGGCGATCAGGCACAGGAACTCGTAAATTCCGTTCATGACGAATCCGAGCACCCTTGCGATCGGTCCCAGTATCGCTCCGGGATACTTTGTCAATACAATGTCCAATGGTGTATCCTCCTAAATAATTTAGTCACAACAGCGGATCCTACCCACCCTTTGAAAAGGGATTGCAGCGCATGATCCTCCAGGCCGCTTTTGCGCCGCCTTTTAAGAATCCGTATTTTTCCACAGCAAGAAGCCCATACTCCGAACAACTCGGACAATAAGGGCATTTCGTGGATTTCATGGGTGAAATATATTTCTGATAAACCTTGATCAAAAAGATCAGAACTCTTTTCATACTCTTATCTTATGAAGCTTCGCAAGATACAAAAGCGCCTCTTCTACCTCGTAGTACGAAGCATCCTTTGCAGGATTCCTTGCGATGACTACAATGTCAAGACCACTACTTAACATTTCTTCATGCAGCCGGTAGCTTTCACGGATCAATCTGGTGATCCTGTGCCGGATCACACTGTTCCCCACTTTCTTACTCACAGAGATCCCGAGCCGGTTTCTTTCGGTCTCATTCTTTCGCACAACCATGACCAGAATGCGGCAGGACTTGGATCTTCCAAACTTATAAACCTGTTGATAATTTTTTGTTTTCGAAAGGGAATCCGTTTTTTTCATAAAGAAAAAGCCACAGAAACTGTGGCTATGCTGATAATTTCTTTCTACCCTTTAATCTTCTGGCAGCCAGAACCTTTCTTCCACCTTTGGTGCTCATTCTTTTACGAAAACCATGTACCTTTGCTCTCTGCCGGGTTTTCGGCTGAAATGTCATCTTCATTGTTCTTCACCTCTATTAAAAAATCAAAATAAACAAAAATACCTTGTCCATTATATCAAAAAAGGTCTGAAAGTCAAGAAAAAATCTTTCTATATGATAACAAAGGGGATAACCTGTTCATAACCTGTGGATTATAGTGGATAGCAGTGGATAGCCTGTGAATTGTTTTTTCATTGAAAAAAAAGCAATTTTCGTGTATTATAGTTTTGTGTGCGAATTTTTTTAAAAGGATGATCATACATGGAAGAACTGATCGCTCGATGGCCGGAAGTCCTTGAGAAAATAAAAGAAAATGAAGAGATCACCGATGTGGCTTTCCGTACTTTCGTGGAGCCTTTTGAAGTGGTAAGCGTAAAGGATAACAAGGTCTACATCGTGGTTCCTACGGAACAGATCGGAGTTGATTTCTTTTCCAGAAGATACAAGGAATTCGTTACGATCGCGATCGGTGATGTTCTCGGTGTGATCTACGAGATCGTTTTTATCTCATCAGAAGATAAAAACAACCTCTTAAATATGGAAGAAACAGAATCGCAGCCATCCAAAAAACATGTGCCGAACATCCTTTTTGAACAGGCAAATCTGGTTCCAAACTATACTTTCGATACGTTTGTAGTAGGAAACAACAACAAACTGGCACATGCTGCTTCTCTGGCTGTGGCGGAATCACCGGGTGAAACCTATAACCCTCTGTTTATCTACGGAGGCGTCGGTCTCGGAAAAACCCACCTGATGCATTCCATCGGTCATTATGTTCTCGAACAGAATCCTCAGAAAAAGGTTTTATATGTCAGTTCCGAGGTCTTCACAAATGAAGTGATCGAGGCGGTTCGAAGCGGTAATGCGTCTTCCATGTCAAAAGTCCGGGATAAATACAGGACCGTCGACATGCTTCTGATCGATGATATACAGTTTATAATAGGAAAAGACACGACTCAGGAAGAGTTTTTCCACACCTTCAACGCCCTTCAGCAGCAGAGAAAAGCCATTGTTCTGACCTCTGACCGGCCGCCGAAGGAAATGGAAACCTTGGAAGAGCGTTTCCGTTCCCGTTTTGAGATGGGATTGATGGTGGATATCCAGACACCGGATTACGAAACCCGGATGGCTATCCTTCGAAAAAAAGCGGAGTCGGAACACTACGAGATCGCCGACTGGATCCTTCAATACATCGCCGAAAACGTGAAGTCCAACATCCGTGAACTGGAAGGAGCTTTGAACAAGCTTCATTTTTCCGTAAATATCGAAAAAAAGGACATTACCATAGAGTATGTGAAAAACGAACTGCAGAGTATTATCCGTCCGGAGGAGAGCAAAGCGATCACACCGGAGCTCATTATCGATGTAGTTTGTGAACATTTTCATATTACCAATGAACAGATCACGTCGACATCCAGATCCAATGATGTCGCAAAACCGCGGCAGATCGCCATGTATCTGTGCAACAGCATGACTTCCACATCTCAGATAACGATCGGAAAACTGCTCGGCGGAAGAGATCATTCTACTGTGATCCATGGGATCAAGACCATGACCAGGGAATACGAAAACAACGAAAACACGAAAAACACGATCGATACGATACGTAAAAAGATCAACCCGAATTAAAGGTTTTCCACAAACCTGTAAGATTAAACTTTTTAGTTTTTTCGCTGCATCAGCGGAAGAGGAGAGATATCCACATATCCACACCCTCTATGATGAATAAGATTATTATTAATAAATATTTTATAGATATGCGAAAGGAGCTCTTTCATTCATGAAGATCATCTGTCCTAAAGGAAGCCTTCTTTATGGAGTAAACACCGTATCGAAAGCCGTTCCCACAAGAACCACGATGGCAGTTTTGGAATGTATCCTGATCGATGCATCGGAAGGCGTCATCAAACTTACAGCAAATGATACGGAGCTTGGGATCGAAACCAGGATTGAAGGAACGATCGAACAGCCCGGTGTGATCGCTTTGGATGCGCGTGTCTTTTCTGATATTGTAAGAAAGCTTCCGGAAAATGATATTACGATAGAAACGGGAGAAACCTTTAAAACAAGGATTTCATGTGAAAAGACGGAGATCAATATTGTCGGAAAGTCGGGAGAAGACTTTTCACCGCTTCCGAAGCTCCAGCAGAGTAATGAGATCGTGATCTCTCAGTTTACTTTTAAGGAAGTCATCCGTCAGACGATCTTCTCGATCGCGGACAATGACAATACGAAGATCATGACAGGGGAATGCTTTGAGATCAAGAACGACCAGCTCAGGGTTATCTCTCTTGACGGCCATCGGATCTCTGTTCGTAAGGTAAAACTGAAAGGCACTTATCCGGATGTGAAGGTGATCGTTCCCGGAAAGACCCTTTCCGAAGTCAGCAAGATCCTTCCCGGAGAAGCGGACCGGGATGTGAATATCTATCTGGAACGAAATCACATTATGTTCCAGTTTGATACAACGACTGTTGTTTCGCGGTTGATCGAAGGAGAATTCTTCAAGATCGACACCATGCTGGTCTCGGAATACGATACAAAGCTCTCCATCAAAAAGAAAGATCTTCTGGATTGTATTGACCGTGCTTCTCTTCTTGTCAAAGAAGGGGATAAAAAACCGATCGTCATGAAGATCGAAGATGAAAAGATGAATCTGAAGATGATCTCCTTCATCGGTTCCATGAATGAGGAGATCGACATCAGAAAAGAAGGAAAAGATATTGAGATCGCGTTTAATCCGAAATTCTGTATGGATGCGTTAAGGGTTATCGATGATGAAGATATCACAATGTATATGAGAAACGCCAAATCTCCCTGCTTTATCCGGGATGAAGCGGATACATATATTTACCTGATCCTTCCGGTCAATTTCAATTCAGGATCCAGATAGAATGAAAGAGATTAAGATCAGGGATGATTTCATAAAACTCGGTCAGGCCATGAAGCTGGCGGGCGCAGTGGATTCCGGAGCGTTGGCAAAGGAAAGGATTTTGGCGGAAGAGGTGAAGGTCAACGGAGAGATCTGTACCATGCGCGGGAAAAAACTGTTCAACGGTGATGTGTTTTCCGTGGATGGTGAAGATTTTCGTGTGATTGTATGATCATAGAGTCCATAAAACTCTCAAATTTTCGAAATTACGAAAATGGAGAGATTAATTTTTCGGAAGGAGTCAATATTCTCTACGGCGAAAACGCGCAGGGCAAAACGAATCTTCTGGAAGCAGCCTACATCAGCGGCACGACAAAGTCCCATAAAGGAAGCAAAGATCGGGAGATCATTCTTTTCGGAAAAGAAGAAGCGCATATACAGACGAACGTAAAAAAGAAGGATGCTGTTTTTCGTATTGATCTGCATCTGAAAAAAAGCAGATCAAAAGGGATCGCCATAAACCAGATCCCGATCAAAAAAGCGTATGATCTTTTCGGAATTCTGAACATTATCTTTTTTTCTCCGGAGGATCTGAATATCATAAAAAACGGTCCGTCCGAGAGACGCCGGTTTATGGATGCGGAGATCTGCCAGCTTGATAAGATCTACCTTTCCGAGCTTATGAAATATAATAAAGCGCTTGCGCAGAGAAATCAGCTTTTGAAGGATATCCGCGAAAAACCGAAACTGAAAAGTACGCTCGGCGTTTGGAATGAAACCTTAAGTACATACGGAAAACAGGTGATCAGCCGCAGAAGAAAATTTATCAAGGAGCTGAATGAGATCATCGGTGAGATCCACAGTGATCTTTCCGGTGGAAAAGAAAAGCTGGTCATGGATTACGAAGCGGATGTGAGCGAAAACGATTTTGAAACGCAGCTGATCCTTTCGGAGGAAAGAGATCTGCATCAGTGCATGACAAATCGTGGTCCGCATCGTGATGATGTTATTTTTAAGATAAACGACATTGATGTACGTCATTTTGGTTCTCAGGGACAACAGAGAACAGCAGCGCTTTCCTTAAAGCTAGCAGAGATAGAGCTTGTGAAGCGGCAGATCCATGAAGCGCCGGTGCTGCTTTTGGATGACGTATTGAGTGAACTGGATCATAACCGGCAAAATTATTTACTCCGGAGGATCGGTTCGATCCAGACCGTTATTACCTGCACAGGCCTGGATGAATTTGTGAAAAACAATGTACAGATCGACCGGTTGTTTGAAATTAAAAACGGCCGGATCACGCAGGAAAACAAATAGAGCAGAAGGAAGAATATGTCGGAAGAAAACGTAATTGGGAAAACGGAACAGGAATATGGCGGGGATCAGATCCAGGTCCTGGAAGGGCTGGAAGCGGTAAGAAAACGTCCCGGTATGTATATCGGCAGTACTTCTTCCCGCGGTCTGCATCACCTTGTCTATGAGATCGTGGATAACGCCGTGGATGAGGCGCTGGCCGGTTACTGCAAAATATCAAGGTCAGCATCAATCCGGACAACAGTATTACCGTTGTGGATGACGGGCGCGGGATCCCGGTGGATATCAATCATAAGACCGGCCGTCCGGCAGCGGAGGTTGTGTTTACCGTGCTTCATGCCGGCGGAAAGTTTGGTGGTGGAGGATATAAGGTTTCCGGCGGTCTTCATGGTGTCGGCGCTTCTGTTGTGAATGCGCTTTCCGAATTTCTGGAGGTTGAGATCCGTCGCGGCGGCCATATTTTTACACAGCGCTATGAACGCGGAAATATCGTTACGGAGCTTAAGGAGCAGGGAACCTGTCCGGAAGATGAGACAGGAACGACCGTGCGCTTTCTTCCGGATGCGGATATTTTTGAAGAAACGGTATATGACTATCAGACCTTAAAGCAGAGGCTTCGGGAAACCGCCTTTTTGACCAAGGGTTTACGGATCGTTTTGAATGATGAGAGAGAAGATCCGGTTCACAGCCATGAATTCCATTATGAAGGCGGGATCAAGCAGTTCGTGGAATACTTAAACCGCGGAAAAACGCCTTTGTATGAGCAGATCATCTACTGTGAAGGGTCTGTGAGCGGCGTATACGTGGAAGTGGCTATGCAGCATAATGATTCGTTCAACGATTCCACGTTCAGTTTCGTCAATAACATCATTACTCCCGAAGGCGGAACGCATCTGACCGGTTTTCGAAACGCAACAACGAAAACGTTTAATGATTACGCAAGGTCCAATAAGATCTTAAAGGATACGGAAGCGTTGACCGGTGATGATATCAGAGAAGGTTTGACCGCGATCATTTCCGTAAAGATCGAGGAACCCCAGTTTGAAGGCCAGACCAAACAGAAGCTGGGGAACAGTGAAGCCAGAGGGGCTGTTGAAAATGTAGTGACTCAGCAGCTGACCTATTTCCTTGAACAAAATCCTTCTGTTGCGAGGACGATCTGCGATAAGGCAATCTTAGCGCAGAGAGCGAGGGAAGCGGCCAGAAAGGCGAGAGATCTGACCAGGAGAAAGACGGCTTTGGAAGGCGGATCCCTGCCCGGAAAGCTTGCCGACTGTTCAGATAAGGATCCGAAAAACTGCGAGATCTTCATCGTCGAGGGAGATTCCGCCGGTGGCTCCGCGAAAAAGGCCAGAAGCCGCGCAACGCAGGCGATCCTTCCTCTTCGCGGAAAGATTTTGAATGTGGAAAAGGCAAGGCTGGACCGGATCTATGATAACGCAGAGATCAAGGCCATGATCACAGCCTTCGGTACCGGCATTCATGATGATTTCGATATTGAGAAGCTTCGTTACCATAAGATCATCATCATGACGGATGCCGACGTGGACGGCGCGCACATCGCCACATTGATGCTTACCTTCCTTTACCGCTTCATGCCGGGCCTCATTAAGGGAGGATATGTCTATCTTGCGACGCCGCCGCTCTATAAACTCGAAAAAAATAAAAAAGTCTGGTATGCCTACAGCGATGATGAATTAAACCGTATTCTCGTGGATGTGGGCAGGGATAACAATAATAAGATCCAGCGGTACAAAGGTCTTGGTGAAATGGACGCGGAACAGCTTTGGGAGACCACGATGGATCCGGAGAAGCGGATCTTAAAGAGAGTCATGATCGATGATGATGACGTTTCCGAGATCGATGTTACCTTTACGACGCTGATGGGCGATAAAGTCGAACCGAGGCGTGAGTTTATTGAAGAAAACGCAAAGTTTGTACAGAATTTGGATATTTAAAGTATGAAAAATATGTTTATAACCTGGATCCATAATTTATTTCAAAAATTATTCAACGGGTTATTCAAAGGATAATACATGGACGAATTAAAATTTGACAGCATAAAAGACGTTGACCTTAAGAAGACCATGGAAACTTCTTATATTGATTACGCAATGAGCGTGATCGCGGCGCGGGCGCTTCCGGACGTAAGGGACGGATTAAAGCCCGTGCAGAGAAGAGTCCTGTTTTCCATGATCGAGCTCAACAATACACCGGATAAACCCCATCGGAAATGCGCCCGTATCGTCGGTGATACGATGGGTAAATACCATCCTCACGGGGACAGCTCCATCTATGGAGCTCTGGTCAACCTTGCCCAGGAATGGAGTACGCGTTATCCGCTTGTTGATGGTCACGGAAACTTTGGTTCCGAAGACGGCGACGGCGCAGCGGCCATGCGTTATACAGAGGCGCGGCTGTCAAAGGTTGCGATGGAAATGCTGCGGGACATCAACAAGGATACTGTGGATTTTGTCCCGAACTTTGATGAAACGGAAAAGGAACCGACGGTTCTTCCCGCCCGCATTCCAAATCTTCTTGTGAACGGAACAACCGGTATTGCCGTTGGTATGGCGACCAACATCCCTCCGCATAATCTGAGGGAAGTATCGAATGCCGTGATCAAGATCATTGATAACAGGGTGGAAGAGGATCGGGAAACCGAAGTTGACGAACTCCTGCAGATCGTGAAGGGTCCTGATTTTCCGACCGGCGCCGAGATCCTCGGTACGCGTGGGATTGAAGAATCTTATCGCACAGGGCGCGGAAAGATCCGTGTCCGCGCGGTGACGGATATAGAAACACTGCCGAACGGGAAAAGCCGGATCATTGTTACCGAGCTTCCCTATATGGTGAATAAGGCAAGGCTTTTGGAAAAGATCGCCGAACTTCACAGGGATAAAAAGATCGACGGGATCACGGATCTCAGAGATGAATCCGACCGGGAAGGTACCCGCGTTGTTGTGGAACTCAGACGCGACGTGAACGCCAATGTGGTGTTGAACCAGCTTTATAAGCATACACAGATGCAGGACACCTTCGGGGTGATCCAGTTATGCCTTGTCAACGGCGAACCCAAGGTACTGAATCTCCTGGAAATGCTGAAGTATTATCTTAGGCACCAGGAAGAAGTGATCACCCGCCGGACCAAATTTGATCTGAAAAAGGCCGAGGAACGGGCGCATATCATTGAGGGTCTGCTGATCGCTCTCGATAATATCGACGAAGTGATCAAGCTGATCCGTGCCAGCCATACCACGCAGGAAGCCAAGGACGCGCTGGTTTTACGCTTTGGTCTGACAGAGATCCAGGCGAATGCCATTGTGGAGATGAGGCTTCGCGCTCTGACCGGTCTGGAACGGGAGAAGCTGGAGTCTGAATTTGAAGAATTGAAGGCAAAGATCGCGGAATTTCGCGCGATCCTTTCCGATGAGAAAAAGCTGCTCGGCGTGATCCGTGTGGAGCTCTCCGAAATTGCCGAAAAATACGGGGATGACCGCCGGACGCAGATCGGCTTTGATGAAGATGATATTTCGATGGAGGATATGATCCCGGTCAGCAATACCGTGATCGCGATGACGAAGCTCGGTTATATCAAGCGGATGAGCCTTGATAATTTCAAGAGTCAGAATCGCGGCGGCCGCGGGATCAAGGGCATGGAAACCATAGAAGACGATTATATCGACGAGCTTCTGATGACCGTGACCCATCATTATCTTCTGTTCTTTACGAACCATGGGAGGGTATATCGGATCAAGGCCTATGAAGTGCCGGAAGCCAGCCGCACCTCCCGCGGGACAGCGATCATCAACCTTCTGCAGCTCATGCCGGAGGAGAAGATCACGGCACTGATCCCGGTGGAAAAATACGGCGAAGGACAGTTCCTGTTCATGGCGACCAAAACCGGTATCGTCAAGAAAACGCCGTTGAATGATTTTAAAAATATTCGAAAGACCGGCCTGATGGCGATCAATCTGAGGGAAGACGACGAGCTGATCGAGGTAAAGAGAACCGACGGCGAACGGGATATCTTCCTTGCCACGAAATACGGGCAGATCATCCGTTTCCACGAGACGGATGTACGGGCGACAGGCCGCGCTTCCATGGGAGTACGTGGTATGAACCTGGCGGATCAGGACGAGATCATCGGCATGCAGCTCGATGTGCAGGGAAGCTCCCTGATGTTCGTATCCGAAAAGGGTCTCGGAAAATGCACGCTGTTGACGGAGTTTTCACCGCAATTCCGCGGCGGAAAAGGCGTGCGGTGCTATAAGATCACCGAAAAGACAGGTAATCTCATCGGATTTAAGGCGGTGGAAGAGGACAATGAGGTCATTGTCATTACCACCGGCGGCGTGATCATCCGTTTTGCCGTAAATAAGACGGCGCTTTCCGGACGGATCACTTCCGGCGTGAAGCTCATTAATCTGGATGAAGGCGTGACAGTGGCAAGCTTCGCGAAGGTTCGAAAAGACGATGATATCACCCAGGCTGCCGATACCCGCGGCGATGAGGTGCCGGAGATCGACGATTCGATCCGTGAAAAAGAAGAAAGCGTAGAAGACGAAGAAACCGAAGAGAACGAAACCGGGGAAAGCGATCCTGTCGATCCGGATGGGGAAGATGATGCGTGAGATCGATTGTAAGAGGATTACGGAAGTAGTTCGCAGCCAGTGTATGGATGCGAACTATTTTCTTTCTGAAGACATGAAAAAATGTCTTTCAAAAGCTGAAAAGACAGAAGACAGTCCGATCGGACAGAAAATTCTGGGGATTTTGCAGGAAAACCTGAAGATCGCGGGAGAGGATTCGATACCGATCTGTCAGGATACCGGCATGGCGGTGTTCTTTGTGGAAGTCGGACAGGAAGTGCATATCACAGGCGGAAATCTCTCTGACGCCATTAATGAGGGAGTGCGTCTGGGCTATGTTGACGGTTATCTTAGAAAATCGGTGGTGAAGGATCCTCTGGACCGGGTCAATACCGGCGACAACACGCCTGCCGTGATCCATTATGAGATCGTTCCCGGGGACCGGCTGACGATCACCTGTGCCCCCAAGGGGTTTGGAAGCGAGAATACGAGCCGGCTTTATATGTTGAAACCCGCAGAAGGGATCGAAGGCGTGAAGGATGCCGTGATCCGGACTGTACAGGAGGCGGGACCGAATGCCTGTCCGCCGGTCGTGGTGGGCGTCGGCATCGGCGGAGATTTTGAAAAAGCCGCGATCATGGCGAAAAAAGCCCTGACCAGGCCGGTGGGAGAAAAGCCTTCGGATCCGAAGATAATTGCTCTGGAAGAGGAATTGCTGACAAAGATCAATGCGCTTGGGATCGGTCCGGGCGGCCTGGGCGGAAAAGTGACGGCGCTGGCTGTCCATATCAATACATATCCCACGCATATCGCCGGTCTTCCCGTGGCAGTCAATATCTGCTGCCATGTGAACCGTCACAGGAAGGAGGTTCTGTAATGGAAAAGAAGATCCTTCTTCCGTTTACAAAGGAGATCAATGAAACCTTACGCGCCGGAGATCTTGTGACAATGACGGGCGAAATGCTGGTGGCGCGGGACGCAGCGCATCAGAGGATGCTGATGCAGTGGGAATCTGAAAACAGCCTTCCGATCGATCCGAAAAACGCCTGTATCTACTACATGGGGCCCTCTCCCGCGCGGGAAGGAAGGGTCATCGGTTCAGCCGGCCCCACCACGGCTACCCGTATGGATAAATATACGCCGACGCTACTGGATCTCGGAGTGACGGCAATGGTGGGAAAAGGGAAACGTTCTCAGGAAGTAAAGGAAGCGATCATACGAAATAAAGCCGTTTATCTGGCGGCGGTCGGCGGCGCGGGCGCTTATCTTTCGAAATGCATCATCTCTTCGGAAGTGATCTGTTATGACGATCTCGGCGCGGAAGCCATCCGGCGGATCAAGGTAAAGGATTTCCCGGCGATCGTTGTGATGGACTGCGCAGGGGGAGATCTTTATTTCCCGCAGGCGGACGGAGCATAATAAAAACCATAGGTAACAATTCAAGTCTTCCGGAGAAAACATATGGCAAAACCATCTTCCGTTCATGAACTGGTCATCAATGAAGAAAAAAGACTGGCAAAAAAGGATCACGGAAAACAGGCGATAAAACAGGAGGGGTTAAAGCTTCCTCTGATCCTGCTCGGCGCAGTAATTTATTCATTCAGCCTGAATATCTTTTTGCGGCCTTTACACCTTTATTCGGGCGGGCTCATGGGTTTTGCACAGCTGTTTGAATCGCTCTTTAACCGGGCAGGGATCACCTTCGGCGGAATCCAGTTCTCCGGTATCCTCTACTATCTGATGAATGTGCC
>JAEEGH010011843.1_pt1 | contig 19709 bp, 24 predicted proteins | sample 9134181 | NCBI WGS metagenome assembly JAEEGH01 (sample SAMN16246544, study PRJNA631951) | gut metagenome | biome: gut microbiome; feature: rumen; material: DP-attached | host: Bos | place: Iran: Karaj | collected 2018-10 | reverse complement strand
GTTGCCGACGAAAACGGCGAAATCGGCACAAGCTCGATGTATCCGACTGTGCCCATCGACGGGTCGGCGCTGACGACGCTCAGGCTGTAAGTGCCAGTGCCCGTGGAGGTCTTGCCAGAGGCCGTGTAGTTGCTGAAGCGGCGCGAGTAGGCGCCAGAATAGGAGTGGCTTTTCATGGCTTACTTCTTTTTGATGAGGAGGAACACGAAGGCCATCAGCACGATGGCGACAACGATGCCGATCATCAGGTTGTTGGTCTTCTTTTCTTGGTTGTACATGGTCTCGTACATGTCAGCGATGTACTTGTCGCTGGTGCCCCAAATGCTGGTGACGACGCCGGATGCGGCGTTGAGCCAGTCGCCGATCATGCCGTAGTTGAACGAGCCCGAGCCCGACGTGTCGGCGCCGAGGCCCGTGCCGGTCGCGGTTTCGTTGCTGAAGCGAGGCAAATTGAACGCGTCGCTTTGCACGCCGACGGGGCCGGTGGGCGAAGGATTGAAGATTTCATTCATTGGTTCAGGTTTTTGGTTTGGTCCTTTTAGAGGAAACGGCGGGCGAGTCTTGCACCCGCTCGCCGTTTCACTTCCATTATGAAAAGAAAATTCACTACTTTTTTTTCGGATCAATAGGCAGCAGTGGGCACGAACGTGAACTGCATCGAGAACTCAGACTGTGCCGGCACCATGATGGCCAGGAACACCTCGGGGGTGAGGTCGAGCGTCTCATCGCTCAGGTCGATGGTGATCTTCGAGCGGTCGAAGGCGTTCACGTTGACGTACTTCTGCAGGGTGATGTAGTCACGGCCGCCTTGGGCGCCCAAGACGGTCCTGGCAATCTCGATCTCGGTGTCGAAGATGGCCTGGCTCTGGGTCTTGTTTTGGATCACGATTTGCGACACGCGCAGGCCAACGCGCTGCACAGCGTTGAGGAAGTCGCGGAACTTGACGCGGCCCACGCCGCTCACTTGGACGTATTGGCCGCTGTCGGAGGCGTTGTAGTCGTCGGCAACCTGGTCACAGGCATAGCCGGCGTTGTTGAGGTTGGTCGGGTCGCTGAACGACAGCACCGCTTCCTTGCTGGTGCCGTCTTGCACGAACTTCATGCTGCTGTAGATGCCAGGGAGGAGGCACAGCTTCTTGTCAGCGGCGTTGGCGCCAACAAAGTTGAATGTGGCTTGAGGCCTGAGGGCCTCTTTCAGAGTATTCTGCATTTTCGTTTGGTTTTTTGGGGTTAGTAGTTTGTTTTCACGGTTTAGAGGTTGATGACCTTCTGCTGGAGTTTCCAGCCATAGTCTTCGCGTCCGTCGGGGCCTGCGATCCAGGCGTCGTTCGGATGGTAGAGGTTCCAGATGACGCCAAGGATGAGCATTTCGTCGAATGTGTATCCGCGGGCGGCCGCATCTGCCTGGATTCTTTCCCGGGTGGTCGCTGAGGCTTCGGCGGCGGCTTTTTTGGCAAGGATCTTGTTGCGTTCGGCAGTCGTGAAGTCAATGTTGGCCAGGTAGTAGTCGAGCGTGCCGGGAGCGGGACCGGTCGGCGTGTCGCCGGCCGCTTTCTTCGAGAACACGCCCTTCTTCCACAGCAGCCAGACGGTCACGGCCACAACGATCAGGATGATGATGGTTTTCTTGTTGAGTTTCATGGCTCGTCCTCCTTATTCAGCGGTTTCTTGCTTGGCCTTCCAGGGTTTGTAGACCAGGACGAAGGCGACGATGGCCAGCGTGGCGATGCTAACGAGGGCCATGATCTTGTTTGATTTTGCGATCTTGTCTAACATGGTTCAGTAAATTTTGGTTTTTGGTTCAGGTAAATTTGAGCTGCTAATATACCACGGGCCCAAAACCGCCTTTTCCATTATTACCCATTATCGCCTATCATTTCCGATGATTACCCAAAATTGTCTATTATCGCTTGCACTTGAAGCGGTGTATAGCGGGTTCGAGGGCGATGTCCAAGATTTGGCAACTCCCGCCTTATCCATACACGAAGCGTCTTTGGGCTGACACCGAAGCGGGCCGCCAATTCATAGAGGCACATTGTCTTTGGCTCATTCATTTTTGATGATCTTAAAGGTGTGTGGGTCTCGCTTGCCCATTTCGTTGATTTGGCGCACCGCAGCCTCCATCCTGTCGTAGTCAGCGAAATAATCCTTGCGACGGCGTAGGTTGCCTTGCGTCGGGAACAGGAAGAAATAGTCGATGAAGGTGAAGAAGACGGGAGGCAACTGCTCGAAGTTGTGGCACACCACAAGCAGGTCTACGTCCTTCTGTCGGGTGCTGATGACCAGTTCCTCCACATCGTCGTCCTGGCTGGTGGGTAGGTAGCGCCGGCAGTCGTCGAGGATGAGGAGGCCGTGGCGGAACATTCCGATGGCCTCGTATGCCGCCTTGCGGCTGTGGACGACGATGCGGCGCCCTCCCACGTAGGTGGCGATGCGCTGCGGGAAGCGCGGATGCACCAAGGGGAAGTTGAGCCATTCCTCCTCGTGCGAGGTCACTACCAGCACACGCCTTTTCTGCTCCAAGGCCAACCTGGCAAACTTCCGGCTGATGGTCGACTTGCCGCACCCAACCCTTCCCAACACGGCAACGCGCAGCGTCTGACGCGTCTCAGTCTTGTACTGAGGCTTTGGAGGCAGGCTTGTAGGCGAAGGGGCTAGGCTTTGAATCTGCTGAAGCGTCGTTTCCATTGGTTGCAGTTTTTTCGGGTTGCGGTTGCGGCGCAGGCTGCGCCTGGGCGGCGGTTTGCTGCATCTTGAGCAGGTCGAGTTGGGCTTGCATGGCGTTCTGCCTTTCCTCGATCATGGCCATGCGGCGGTCGGTGACGGCCTGCTTCACCAGCGGGCCGTAAACCATGATGTAGAGGATGGCCAGCGTCCACTCGGGTCCGATGTTCCAGTTGTGCTCTTCGCTGACCTCTCCCCAGGCTTCTGCGATGTCCTGAAGGTCGCGCTCGTCGGCGTGGTACGATTCGCCGTTCTTTGCCACGAAGTTTGTCAGTGCGAAGTCGATGCCGGTGTCGATGAGGCGGGCGATGCGCTCGCCGGTGCGCATGGCGTGGTCGTGGTCAACAACGGTCTCGGCTTCCACTTCAACGGGATCGTTGGCAGTGCCGTCGGGGTCAACAAGGTTGGGAGGGAACTCGTCCGATGGTTCGTATCGAGGCCCCGACCTCCCGGTGTCCTCGTAGAAGTGCTGGTATTGCGTGGGTGTCTTGAAGGCGTTCTCAATCTCGTCGAGGCTGACGAAAGAATTGTTGTCGGTTGATCCGAAAATCTTGGTTGCGTCCATGGTTACAGTTCTTTTAGGTTGCCAAGGATCTGACGGAACAGATCTGACAGGGTTGTGGATTTGATGATTCGTTTAACGCGGCATTCCTCATCGAGGGTGACGGTCATCAGGCGCAAGGCTCCTATGGTGTCGTCGGGAGCCAGGAGGAAGCAGCTGCCACTTTCTCCGGTCATGGGCTCGATGTCGGCCAGCTCGTTGAGCAGGTATTTCTCGAGTACGGCGGGTGCCTGGTCGATGAGATCGGGCGGCAGCAGCTTCAGCGCCATGCGGAGGCCGGCGCTTTTCAGTTTGGCTTCGTTGCTCATTGCTGCTGTTGTTTGAGTTCGTCCATCACTTCGCGGATCCGCGAGCTGCTCACTGTGTAGGGAAGGTTGTTGGCGCGGGGGTTCTGGAGGTCGTCGATAAAGAGGCGTTCCAGGATCTTCTCCGGCGTGGTGTTTTCGCGTTCGGCCATTTCCTTGAGGAAATAGGCGCTCACGGGGTTGGGCTTCACGATGATGGCGCCGTCGGTGTCGGTTTGGATCTTCATTGCCTTGGCGGCGTTCTCGTTGGCCTCGTTGCGTGCCGTGGCCAGTTCCATCTTCAGGTTCTCGATGTCGAGTTCCAGGTTCTGGCAGGTGGCGTCGTAGGCAGCGTTCTCGCTCTTCAGGTCGGTGATCTGCTGCTCCATGTTGGCGATGACCTCACTGTTGTCGGTGTCGACATGCGGGTTCTGGTAGGCGTCCATCAGCGTCTCGACGAACGAGCGTGACGTTGTGGCGCCGGCTTCACGCATCAGCTGGGCGAAGCGGCGGTGGGTTTCGCTTCCTGGAGAGAGGTTGATTTGTGCCGAAATACCGTCGATTTTCGTGGTTTCGGTCTTTTGTTTTTCGGTGTTTTCCATGATTTTGAAAAATTTTCGGTTGTTTTTATTGTTGTTTGGAATTGTTTTTGTAGTTTTGCGAAGTGTTTCGCTCCCACCTTAAGGCGACAAAACGTAACCTTCTGGTGCGTAGGCCAAAAGCAGTACAAACCTGCCTTGGTTCATCGAAACGTGGAACAAGTGAGGATTGCGATTAAAGACACCGGAAACAGGACTTTTTGGATCCTCACTTTTCTTTTATCACCTTCCATCCTGTAAGGAGCCAGTTCACACTGTTTCCATGCCAGTTTTGCGATATAACGGCCTCGAAGCCGTCCTTTTGCAAGTAAACGCATTGCTTTGATGGTTTTGTGTCGACGATTTTACCGTAAACGATAACGTCCATGAGTTTTGTGACCACCTGTTTCCCTGTTTCAGGGAATGACTTCGGGTCGGAGGCGTGCTCGTAGTCGCGCTTGGCTATGATATGTGCTATTCCGTATGCTTTCTTGAACTTCGGTGGAGTGCCTGGTGTTCCGTACTTGAGGCACACCGGGCCGAGAGAACAGAAAAATGCATCATCAACATCTGTTTTGGTATTGATCACCTTCTTAAGAGCGGCGAGCGCTTTTTGTTTTTCGACTTTTTTATTCATTGTTTTAGTCTTGTTTTCTCCTTGTTTTCCAATGTTTTGCAGTTGTTTTCCAGCCGTTTCCGTTGGTTTTGCAGTTGTTTACGGACTGTTTCCGTGTTATTTCGCCTGCAAAAATAGTTGTTTTTTCTGAAAAATCAATACTTAACTCGTTAATTTTCAATACTTTACATTGTCAAATATTAAACAGTGTCAAGTATTTGACGAAGTAAAGCAACGGAAGACGAAAAAGGGTGTTGCTGTTGCAGCGAAACAACAATTTGTTGTTGTTTGCGTTGCTTTTGTTGCAATTGTCTGACATTCAGCGTAATGCGCTGAAATTCAAGTGTTGCATTGTGTTGTTTAGTGTTGTTTTTTCCTATACCAAGACAACAAAAACAACAGAAAGCAACAAAATATATAAAAACATATCCCATTGAAAAATAAACGATTAGGCGCAAAAAACAACAAATGCAACAAAAACAACACCTTTTTTAGGTTTTTGATTTTTTTTTTGGTGGAAATTTGGGTAAGAGAAAAGTCCGGTGCCAATGCGGTCATGGCCTTGGTGGCGTTGCATGGCAAAAAAAAACCGCCATTTCGATGCCGGGCGGCTGAAATGGCGGGGGATACGAATTACTAAAAATTGAACAAGGATGAAATCAGCCGGGCGGCTGTCATTGTGGGTATAGCTCTTCCTTGATGCGTTGCAGGTTCTTGTAGGACGTCGCCATGAGCGCGGCTGCATGGGCGATGTCGTAGCGATCTTCTTCCGACAGGATGCCCAAGGACGACTCGTGGATGGCCATGATGTCGACGGAGGCGTCTTTCAGGTCAAGGGATATGAGGTTCATGAGGCTTTCGTCGGGTCTTTCCTCGTCGCCAAGAAAATCGGACAGGAGCGGATATTTTTTCAGGTCGATGGCGTTCATTGCTTGCCTCCTTTCTCCATTTCGGCCAAGATGGCCTTCAGATCGTCGATGGTCATAGTTTCCATGGCTCTCTCGATCTCGTTGCGAAGATGATGGTAGCGCGACGAAAGCTCGCATTTGGCCAGGTTTTTCACAACGATACATATTTCCTCGTCGGTGTACCCGAGGGTAGACATGCCTGTCATACAGGCTGCAATAGTCGGATTCATGCTACACCTCCTTCCTTGATGTCGGTGAGCGTGAGGTTGAATGCGCCTCCCAGCTGCGGGCGCGGGCGAGCGGCGATGGCCACGGGCTTGCGCCACACTGTCGCCTTGGCGAGCTCGGTGTGTGCCTTGGGCTTGCGGATGGTGCAGAGCCAGCCCATGCGATGGGCAAAGTGGCGGTAGAAGCGCTCTTCGTAGTCGCTCACGATGGGGATGACGATGTTGTTCTTCTTGTGGCAATCGCGGAAGATCACCAGCGTTCTCTGTGCCGTCTCTCCGGCTGTCTTCTTTGCGTTTTGCATAATGTGGTATTTTTGAACTGTGGCACGAAAAAAGCGGCGCACCACTTCCCGCTGTTCAAGTCCTACCACAGGGCCGACAGGCCATTGCAGCCGTGTCACGGGGTTGGCGCACCGCCATATCGGTTGCCGCTTGCGGGCATAAAAAATGCCCGGATTGCAGCGCAAAACGGACGGATTCACCGCCCTGTGGATAACTTGAACGCTGCAAACATACGGAATTTTTCTCATTTCCAAAGGATTTTTCGTGTTTTTTTTTTCAAAATTCGTCTTTCGGGGTCGGTTCTTTGCTCGGGTCATTGGCCATGAGGTCGTCCCACTCACCAGGCGTGAAGAAGTCGGTGTAGTCGAACTCGTAGACGCGGCCTTTGCCGTTGCGTTCAAATTGGGCGTCGAAGTCAAGGCGGTAGAAGAATTGACGCACGCCTTGTGTCTTATAGTTGTGGTCCTCGAGGATGTAGTGGATCTTGCGGCTCTCAACGGCCTTGCACTTGTTGAGCTCCATAAGGTCCTGTATAGCCTTGCAGTCAAGACGGATCTGCGGCTTGCGCTGGAACTCGAACTGCTGGCGCACCACCATGACGATGTTCTGCCATATCACGTTGCCGGTGCGCTCCTGGATCTTCTTTAGGGCCTCGGTGGCGTAGTCCTCACTGTCGAACCAGAGGCGGGTGCGCTCTGCGTAGAACAGGGTGCGGTGCTTCAGGTAGTGGAGAAACGCCGGTATCTCGGCCTCCATGCGCTCGGCCATGTGGGGGTCGCGCTTGTCGGGGTCGATGCCTTTCACGCGGATGATCCAATAGCGCGTGTCCTCGATTTCGATCTTCAGGAAGTTGGTCTCGTCGTTACTGCACATGATCAGCTTGGCGAAGTTGGGCACCTCGCCGGCTTCCTTGCCTTTCTTCTCGATGGGGATGCTGCTGTTGGTTGCGATCATCTTCAGGCGGTTGACCACGGTGGGCTTGTCGGTGTCGATAAACGACTCGTCCACTCCGATGATCAGTTTGCCGGCCCACGAGCCGTTGAACTTGGAACTGATGCGCTCGGAGTCCAATATGCGCATGTTCTCCTTGAAGATGGCGCGAAGCAGGTTGAGGAAAGTGGTCTTGCCGGTGGCCTGTTCGCGGCTCACCAGGCAGAGGATGGGGAGGTGCTGTGTGGGGTGAAGGTAGATCATCTGGAGGTAGTCGAGCGCCATGTTGTAGCATGTCTGCCCTTTCAGGGTGGGATAGTCGAAGATGTGGTGCAGCAGCATGTCGATCGTGCGCCACTCGCCTTCCTTGGGTTCGTGGCTCACGGGGCAATAGCGGTTGTAGAGCACTGACCTGTAGCCGTCCTTCTCGCTGTAGACGGTCTGACGGTATTTCTCTGGATCGTTCTCCGGGATGTTGGTGAACGCGTCGAACTTGGGAATCTGACGGATGAACTCCTTGGGGTTGCTGTAGTCGTTCTTGATAGTGTCGGCGCTCCATTGCACCAGGTTGAGCTCCGTCTGCCCGTTGGGTGCCTTCTCGACGATGGTCTTGTAGTATTCCGTGCCCACACGGATGTAGTGCTTCTCGGCGCCTTGCCACGAGCGCACGGGCTTTCCGTTCTCGTCGATGTAGTAGGTGATGCCGTTGTAGACGAAATCGTGGTTCTGGAGCTCTTTCTGGTAGAGGTCGTAGAAGTTCTGCACGTTGGCCAGGCCAAAGATCTGCTTCAGGCGGTACGACGACATGCCGGTCACCTGGTAGGTGTCGATGTAGAACCGGTTGGGCATTCCCGAAGTGAACGAGGTGAGCTCGTTGAGGATGGTCTGCACGTCGTTGTTGGGGGCAAGCAGCGCGTCGTCGATGCCTTTCTGGTCGCATTTCTCGTTGACGTGGGCAAAGTAGAGCTGCACGTCGTAGGGCTTCAGCAGCTCGTTGAACACGTTGAGGGCCACGTAGAAGTTGTTTGGCCGTCTGCAGAGGTCCTTGCCTTCTTCCCAGTGGACCTCGAGGCAGTCGCGGTCGAAGATCAGGATGACGTTTTGCACCTGAAGCTTCTGGATCACGTCGATGATGTAGGGGTGCATCTTGGTCTTCGAGGCGTCCTTGAAGTTGAAGATCCCGCCGATGCCGATGGTGGGCAGATTGGCCATGGAGAGTGCGAATGCCTTGAACTCGCCCTCCACGATGTAGAGCGTCTTCACCGGTGTGTTCTTGCGGTAGGCGTTGATGACCGACGGGGTGCTGAACGGGATCATCTCGGTGCCTTTCGCCTGGACATATTTCGGCCCGTCGCCGGGCGTGGCCTTGCGTATGCGGCTGAAGCGGCGCGTCTGGCTGTTGCCGTGGGTGTAGTATTCCACGGCTCCTGATGGCGTCAGGTAGTTGATCTCGATGTCGCCCTTGTCGGTCTCGGTGAAGAACTTGAAGTCGCAGTAGCGCCCGGGCTCTTCGGCCTCCACCTTCATGGTGTTGTCCTTGTCGGTGATATGGTATGCCGCGAGGCGGTCTGACAGGTAACTCATGGTTCAGAAAGTTTGTTGAAGGGTCAGTTCTTCGATGTTGGTCTCGTGCCCGCACTCCGGGCAAACGAGCCAGTGCAGGTGGGCGTCGTATTCATGCCCGCAGTTGGGGCAGGTTATATCGATGGTGTGATTGGACATAGGTCATAGTTTTTTGTTATTCCTTGGGAAATTTGGCTTTACATTATAGAAGCAAGTTCTCCATTCGTCGCAGTCCGTATGGACGCATTTAAGGCCAAAACAATTCCTTCCTTCAGGGAACCAGTCGAATTTCAGGTTTTTGCATCCTTGGCTCATAGGTCGACAGGTATTTGAACATTTCTTCCTTGAAGTCCTCGCGCTTGCGTCGGTAGGCTTCGCGGGCTTTGTAGTATTGGTTGCGTTCCTGGTCGGTCATTTCGCGTTGTCTTTAAAGATCTTCTCTGACAAATCGTTTGAGTTCTGCCTGGAAGACGGATTTTTCGTTTGATTCGCGTTCCTTGAGTAAGTCGTAAAGATTTGGATCGAAAATTTCGTCAATGGCGTCGTTGAGAAGTTCGATTAGTTTTTCCGGTTTGACGGCATCCAACTCAACTTGGCCGAGTCCGTCCCAGTGGACCGATCGGCTGTCTGTCACTTTTGTGGGCGCCGGTGGAAGATTCCATGCCGTGACCTGGCTTTCCACGAGACAAATACGCTGTACTTCGATTGATTCACAGCCGAGATTGACTATATTCTCTTTCAATGCCCTTGGAATGTCTTCTCCTGATGGGTCATAGTCGCCGAAATAGAGGATAATGGGTTGTTGTCCTCTTTTCTCGGCTTCCTTGAAACGTAACATGGCATCGTGAAGGAAGGTAAGTGATGGGTATCCTTTGCAGGCTCCCAGGGCTACGCCTTGTCTCCAGCATGGTTTGTAGAAAACGCCTTCAAGTGCCTTCTTCTCGATGAAGACTTCTGGATAGTAAGGTTGGTTTTCCCAGCGGTTCAGTCGGTAAGAACTAATCCAAAGACCGACTTGTTCCTTCGCTTGGTCAATTTTGTCCTCCAAGACAGAAGGATCCGCTTCGGTGTCCGTTGCAAGTGATCTGTCGCGGTCGCTGAAAGCATCGAAGGCAATGCTACCGTTCCATCGTGCAACACCTGTGGCGGCCACGACCCTTTTGTAGTGTTGGATGTCATTCGTCATTCCCCGGCTGACCAGTTGATAATGCAGTCCTCTGATAGTAAGAACGCCTGGTTCGTAGTTGGATAGAATATCTATTGATTGCTCGATTATCCAGTCTCGTGTAAATTGATCTTTCATTTCGCGTTGTTTTTGTGTGTGAACAATATGCAGGCGGGCTGATCGACACGGACGCGCAGTTGCCCGCTCTTGGTGCGGTTGCTCTTGCGGGCCTCGCACACCGACACTCTGTTGCGTCCTTCGTGGCCTTGCCTGACCGTCAGGCGGTAGGCACACTGGCGGCAGGTATGTCCCTGCATGATCCGCACCACCTCGGTGTCGGTGTAGTCCTCGATGTCGAAAAGGAATCCGTCCATCATTGGCAGTATTTGTAGATGAACCATTTCACGAGGTCGCGCACGGGCAGGCGCCAGCCGTTGTGCCTGGCCATGCGTGTGAATTGGTCTGCCTCAAATTGGGTGCAGTTGCTGATGACCTTGCGGTCGCGCAGGTGGCAGCCGGTGAAGATGACGACGGTTTTCATTTTGCGCCTCCTTCCCCGAAGATGGTGCGCCCGAACATTTCGCGGGCCACCTTGTCGATGATGGGTTTGTACTTGGCCTCGATGGGGCCGCCGTTGCGCCAGTTGCTCCATGTGGAGCGCGTCACCTGGCAAGCCTCGATGACACGGGCACGAAAACGCTCGTAGTCGTAGATGTTGATCGATGCGATGAATTGTTCCATGACTTAATTGTTTTTCGGTTTTCTGCTAAATGTGAATGCGTTGCATTTTGCAGGGCCTTGGCAATGCGAAAACCGGGAAACGGTTTCGCCTTCCCAGCGACAGTTTCTGCACGCTGGTCTTTCGCCTTTGCGATAATAGATGTTCGGCGACTCGTGTTTCTTCGCCCTCTTTGAGGCGGCTTTCATGCGAGAAATCAGGTCTCGAAGTGATTTTATCATTTCCATGGGATTATTGATTTGAGGGTTTTTCGGTAAGTGTGAAATTGTCGGCCAGGTTGTCGAGACCAGCAAGGCGAAGTGCGTGCTGCAGCTGGTGAACATAGGTCAGACATCGCGTGGCGATAAACTTAACCTCGTGGTTGTGCTTGATGCGGTCGCAACCTCCTTCCATCGGAAAGTAGGTTACCTCCCACCCATCGGGCAAGGATAAAATGTATCTCCTTTGAATATGGTCAAGTGTTGTGGTCAACTTGAATCCGTTGGCTTTAAGGATTTCGTCTGTGACTGGTATTGGCCTTAAATCATACTCGAAATCCATTTCGTATGACGATTCGGAGCCGTTGGCGTAGGCTTCTTCCGACATTTCCACGACGGCCGTGAAAAGCTTGATTTCGTTGATGCGACAAGTCCCCCTCGTTGAGTTAAACCAGTCGCCGTACATTAAGTCTGTGATTTTCATACTGGCAAAGATTTTGATTTAACATTGTCAAATATTTGACGATGCAAAGGTATAATTAATTTCAACACCTGTACAAATATTTTCTACAAAATGTTGGAAATATTTCTACATAAAAACATAAGCAGTTGATTATTAATCATTTAAATTTATCAATTATGGAAAAGAAAATTGGACAGCTTATCAAAGAGCGCGTAAAGTCTCAAAATGTGAATGTTACCGAGTTTGCAAAAAACATCGGAATGGAACGCACCAATGTTTATGATATCTATGAGCGTGAAAGTATCGACACTGGGCTGTTGAAAAAAATTGGACACGAATTGCACTACGATTTCTTTCAAGATTTGTTGGAGCCTGAAACGGTTAGGGAAATCGTTTTGCGTCATTCAATGACCAATCGCGTCTATGTGGAACTGTCATTAACCGAAGAAGACATAAAAGGACTTGGCTTGGAAGACAAGGTGATTTCTCGATTGACAAATACTTAAAAATCAAAGATATGGCAAGTGAAGAAATAAACACCGATGACGGCGGTAACAAAAACGAAAAGTGCGATTGTATTACCATATTATATATAATGTTTGTCATCATTGCCACTGTGGCGGTAATTATAATGGTGGCTAGTATCAATAATTTAGGTGATACACCCAAAGTCATGGGACTTGTCGGAATCCTTGCTGCCTTCGTGGTCATCAGCAACTATGCGCAGATGGTGGAGGTGAGGAATCAGACGGATAAACGAATCAAAGAATTAGAAGAAAAACTTGAAAATATGAATACAAATATGGAAGGAATGACCAAAACTATTGAAACTGACCGTGATAAAATATATGCAAAGTTCAGTGGTGTTGAAAAGATGATGTATGTCGATCAGGGTGTGTTTTACAGATACTATGTGATATATCAACAGGATAAATATAAGATGGTCGAAATCAGGGGAAAAGATGCTTTCGAACTGTCATTCAAGAAATTCTTATCAAGATACGATGACGAATCCGTCAAGGACATGTTCAGGAGAATGCTGAAGGACTTCGGAGTGCCATTGGATAAAGACTGAAAAATCGGCGCAAAATCGGCGCAAAAGGGTAAGAAAACGGAGTAAAAACGAAAACATAAAAGGCTGAAATCCAACGGGAAAGAAAAACGCGGAAAAAGCCACGCGGGTCGTTGGTTCGAGTCCAACAGTTCCCACAAAAACAATAGAGACGCTGTTGGGCGTCTCTATTGTTTTTGTTTTAAGTTGCAGGGCCGGTAGTCGCCGCAACTACAGGTCAATTGTTCACGACAACCTTTTTGCTCACCAGTTGTCCGTCCTTTGTCACGCCTTGAAGGATGTAAAGGCCTGCCGGCAATTCCTCAAGGTTCATGCCTCTGACAGTTTGTCCATTGGCGTTGAACATTCTTACAATAGTGACGATTTCTTCATCAGCGTTTTCTTCTATTCCGGTCACTCCTACATAAACGTAGTCTTCGCCAGCAGGGGTGAGCGCGAATTCGGATTCGCAGTCCTCGTAAACGGCAGTCAGTTGGTATTTGAAGATGCCTGTGCCGCTTTCGTCAATGAAAGAGGTGGCATCTCCTGGGACTTCGAAGACGAGGTCGTCCTTGTCGTTGTCGTTATGGCGGTAAAGGTTATAGTGCAAAGGTTGTCTTTCGGGCGCGGTCCAACTGATCTGAACGCCGAAGAATTGAGCCTCCATGTCGAACACATATTCGCCTTCCAGGTTCTCGGGAGCGGGGCACTCGGGCTCGGGGATGACGGGGTCGATGGGACCCATGGTGCCGTCGGGGCCGATGTTCTGGCCATAGAGACCGCCATTGATACAATTCACCCAAACGATGATATTCTGTCCAAATATGAAGCCAGGAGTGTCTTCGCATACCGCCCTTCTATAGACATTCGAGCACAAGGTCTTGGCCCATATTTGGTCGCCGTCCTTGTCAAAGCCCATGGCCTCGATGGTGGTGAAGTAGGGGTTGCTGGGGCTGGTCTTCGTGTAAATCAGACTGAAGCCGTTGCCATCCTCAAAGGCATCAACCTTGATTTCGGAGTAGCTGTCGCCAACATAGTCAGCAACTAGGATGCCATCTCCCCAAACCTTTTCGCCCGAAGCGGTGATGCGGTTCATGTAGATTCTGCTTTGCGACTGCGTCAAAGCGTCGGTCTGTTCGTAAGCGATGATGAGGTCGTGGGTTACGGGGTCGACAGTGCCGTTGGCTCCCCCATAGAAATTGGACGGGTCAGGCGAATGGACGGGGATGCCATTGGTGTCGCTGATGGTGGAGGCTCCGCCTTCATCAAAATGGAACACATATACATTGAAAGCCTCGTTAAAGGCGGGATGCCAAATGTAGACATAGCCACCGCCAAAGCCGTCAGGAACGACATAATGGATGTAGGTCGATTGGAAGGTCTGTTCCGACATCAGCAGAACGTTGGGCGTGATTTGGTTTCCCATGGTGTCATAACCAACGAGGCAAATGTCCTTGTTGGTGTAGAAACCGTTGCCCAGTCGTTCGTAGGTCAAGAAAACATAGTTGTTGATGCTTAAGGTGAGCTGGCCGAACATGCATTTGTAGCCACTGGACGAGATGGTGATGGTAGGGTTCAAAGTGCCGTCTGCATTGACGTATTGCATATAGCTGTTGTTATAGTCGGCACCCAAAGCCCAGAAACCGCCATCGGTGCTTGCCACCAATTCGGTGCGTGAAAAGCCTTGGCCATCGAAGAGCCTTATGCCTTGTTCACCCCATGCGAAAGTGCCGTCAGCGTTGATCTTTACGGCGTAGGTATAACCCTCGTAGTCGGCGAAGCAACTCACCACGCCGCCGTCGGTAGTGGTGGTCATAGAGACGCCTTCAGAGTAGGAGGAAAACTCCAATCCTCCGATATGGATGCCATCGTCACCCCATTGCGGTACGCCTTCAAAATTGAGTCGTTGCAGGGTGGGTGACCAGCCATTGGAGTCAGAACCTTCCCATTGGACGTAGGTGTCGCCAGTGTTTGTGTTGGTGGAGAGGTAGATTTCACCATCGTCATTGTCGCAGTTGGCGATGAAGGTGTTGGTGGACGGGTCGTCGACCCATTGGGCATGCAGTGTAAAGGTGGCTGCCAAAGCCATAAGTAGAAAGGATAGTTTTTTCATGATGGTATGTTTTGTTGATGTAGTTGCTGCAAAGATAGAAATTTTAATAAATAATGGCGTATAGATGCCATGGCATCTATACGCTCATTTAGGCTTAATCCAAAGAGGTGTTATTCTTTGTACACCTCAAGGATGCTTAAGATCTCGTTGCCGAAAGATCCTTCAACCCAGACACGACCGACGTTCTCGTCGATTTTCGTTATGGTGTAGCCGTCCTTGTAGCTGCTTGTGAAGATGGCTCTCACCTGATCTCCAACCTTCAGGTTTTGGTTCAGTGGCACGATTTTGCAGTCGCTTCTCTTGAAGGTCTTGATTATTCCGGCAAAGCATTTCGCCAACACTTTGTCGTCGGTGCAATTGACGAGAATGGCGGCTTCGTAGCTGCCGTCGCCAGTGACAACGATTTGGGCGCCGGGTTGCCATGCGCCGTCTTTCAACACGACAAAGGAGTTGGGCTTGATCTGTTCGTCGGCATGGTCTTGGGCAAAGCCTGTACCATCTTCCTTGTAGCTGAGGTCGAGGTAATCCACCTTAGGCGAAGCAGGGTCTTTGGCGTCGGTGACGAGGGCTCGTTCCATGCCAGAACCGCTTTGCCACCAAGTCAAGATGATGTCACCTTTTTGGGCCGTCTGTCCTTCGGGAATGGGGATGAGGAGGGAGTTGGGCATCTCAACTTCTTCGCCAAAACTATACACGGTTGATTTCGTGTCGCCAACGGAGGTCAGTTTTCCATTGTAAAAAATGTAGGTCTCGTTGGCCGGATTGTCTGATTCCTTGAGGGCATCAGGATAGAAGGAGTGGATGGAGAGGATGGTCTGCCCTTCGGCCAAACCTTCGTTCTTGATGTTTTCTGGGAAATCCCATGGGAAGGCTGCTTCTTGGGCTTCTGTTGCCCCAACCATGTCGGTTTCAAGTTCAGTTGCCTTTCCGGTTTCGTTTTCGTTTTCATTGGTCTTAGGACCATTGCAGCTCGACATAGTTATAGAAAATGGAAGTGCAATTACAAATAATAAGTTTTTTTTCATAGTGTGATGGTTTGTGAGTTAATAAGTTATTGTTTTTAGAAATGATTGATCATTGCTTTTCGCGTCACCAGTTTTCCTTCTTCGGTCAAGCCTTGGATGATGTAGATGCCCGGACTCAGTTCTCCTATGTTAGCATTGCGAATGACCTGTCCGTTGGCGGAATAGATCTTTAAGAGCGTGACGATTTGGTTTTCGGTTTCGTTTTCAGTAACCGCAGTCACCTCTATTATAATGTAATCCTCTCCATCAGGGGTTAGGGCGTATTCTGACTCGTTGTTCTCATACATGGCTGTGAGTTGGTACTTATAGGTGCTGGGAGAGGTTTCGTCGAAATAGGACGTGGCATCGGCATCAATTTCGATGACGTCTGTTGCCCCGTCATTAAGGTTTTCCCGGTAGAGGTTATAGTGTAAAAAGCTTTGGGCAGGAGCCTCCCAAGTGAGCATGGCACCGAATGAAGCAGTCTCTTCTTGGTAAAGATATTCGCCTTCGAAGTTTTCAGGTGCGAAGCAGCAGGGGACAGGAGGAATCGGGATGATAATGTCGCCCATGTCACCCTCCTCGCCGATGTTTTGTCCAAAAACGCCGCCGTCTTGCGCGTTGATCCAGGCGACAATGTTTTGTCCATTGTGGAAACCTGAGGTGTTTTCACTGATGGTCTTTTCATAGTTACTGGTGCTCATTATGGTATACCAAGTTTCGCTAAGATCTTGGTCATAGCAGACAGCTTCAATGGTGTTGGCGCTTGAGCCATAGATTACGGTAAAGCCAGAATAGTTTTCCAAGCGGTCAACTCTGATGTCAGAATAGCTGATGCCAAAGTAATCGGCAACCAAGAAGCCATCGTCCCACAATTTGTCTCCTTGGGCGTTGATGCAGTTCACATAGACTCTGTCTTGTGTCTGCGAGCCTGCATCGGTTTGAAGGTAGGCAATGATGAGTTGTCCATCGGCATCAACAGTGGCATAGGCATTCGTGTAGAAGTGAATCGGGTCGATGCTGTGTACTGGGATACCATTGGGTTCTGTGATGGTGGGCTCGCCTTTATCATCGAAATGTGTGACGTAGGTGTTATAGGTCCCGCCGATGCCGTTGTGCCACTGATACACATAACCGCCCCCCATGCCGTCTGAAATCGCATAATGGACATAGCTTGCGCCAACGGTTTGTTGCCCCAACAACAGTGTTTCGGGCACGATCAGATCGCCGTCTTTGTTGTAGCCTGCCACGTAGATTTCCTTGTTGTAATTGGTGTATCCTTGTAGGGTTTGCTTCGCATATACCACAAAGACGCCGTCGCTTGTTGGAATCAGTTTGCCGTTGGTGCATTTCTTTGTCGGGTCGGTGATGGTGGCCATGGGTCTCATGGTGCCGTCGGCGTTGACATATTGAAGGAAGGTGTTGTCCATGTCGGTGCCCAAGACCCACACGCCGCCGTCATCGCCAGCGATCATCTCGGAGCGTCCTCCGCCTTCGCCGTCGAAGAGCATGATGCCATGCTCGCCCCAGGGGAAGGTGCCGTCGGCGTTGACCTTAACTGCCCAGTGATGGGGACCGAGCGTGCGGAACATGGAGACTACGCCACCTTCCACAGCGGTCATGGAATAGCCTGGCGACCAGGTGGCAAAGTCGGGCGTGGTGATATGGATGCCGTCGGCAGGCCATTGCGGAACGCCATCGACATCTAGGCGTTGTAACCATGGCGACCAACCGTTTTCGCCTTGGTAATGCCATTGCACGTATGAGTCGCCCGTCGTAATGTCAGTTGAAACATACACCTCGGCGGCGCCATTGGCACAATTGGCAATACGGGTGTTGCTGACGGGGTCGTCAGTCCATTGGGCTTGCAGCGTCATGAAGGATGCCAAAGTAAAGACAAGGAGGTAGATTTTTTTCATTGTAGTTAGTTTTGGTTTTTTCATAGCAGCGTTTTTTGCGCTTGTTTGTTGCTGCAAAAATAAAAAAATCGTTTCTTTGCAGTAAAATTTGTTGTGATGGAAGAAAAATTTTCCACAGAGGAAAAAACTGCCATTGCCAGCGTGCTTCATAACCTTATCTACGCTGACTTCAGGCAGAGGCGTGGTGAGGAGACCTGCCTGAAGTCCTGTATGGACGAATTAGGTCTTGCTTCTCAGGACTTCGTCCCCATCCCCCGTAATGAGTTGCCCACCAAAGCCTACGAGACCTTGAAAAGCATGACTGCTGAGAAGAAACGCTCCTTCTCGCTCATGATGACGAAGATGTCGCGCTCCGACAGTCATTTCGGTCCCCGCGAGCAGAAGTTCGTGAAGGAGATTTTGGAATACTGCGAGATTCCGTTTGTGCATAAATAATGCAGAATGCGGAATGGGCAAGCTTGCATCGCTTTGCGCCATTCCGCATTTCTAATTCAGAAAACTTAAGTCAGAGTTCTTACTTCTTGATATTCGGCTCTTCCAAACCGTATTTCTCTTTCTTGTCAATGATCTTTAGGTAGAGTGCGATAAGTAACGCAATGACACCGAAGGAGGCAAAGAGGATCAGCGGCACCGTGAAGCGGTAAGGCACAAAGATGGCACCGCCTCCTGCTTCATCGATTTGGTCGCGAATTACATCCATTTGAGAAGCCTCGGACGAAGCATCCTTTTTCTTCAGGAAGTCGAAGAATCCAGCGCGCTTTTGGGCTTGAGCGGGGTGTTGCTCAATGTAAGATTTGATGCTGCCAGCATTGCTATCAAACACTCTCATGGTGTTCGTGAGGGTCTTGTAGGTGGTGTCGACGGCAGGGGTCTTTTGTTCGGGAGCAAGACTGCTGTAAGTCGATTCGATTTGAGCGTATGTCTTTTTCAGGTTGGCATAGCAGGTGTCGAAAGCGATAGCATCCTTGTCCATGGCCAATTTCGCATCCTGATACTGCTCAACGAATTGCTTGGTGTCCATGACGATTTTGTTGTCGTTGTTTGACGAGGCCAAGACGTTGCCAATCAGCATGGGAACAAAGCACAGGCCGATATTCTGCACCCAGAAGATGAGGGAATAGGCACTGCCCAGGTATCTCGGATTCATGACTTTTGGGACGGAAGGCCACAAGGCGGCAGGAACCAAAGCGAAAGAAATGCCTAAGATAACGATGGTGGCATAGGCGATGAATTTGCTACCTGTGGCGGGCACGAGAAAAGCGAAAATCAGGTGGCAGCAGATCAGCAACAAGGAACCCCAAATCAGCATAGTGGCGCCCTTGCCTTTGTTGTCGAGGAAAGCGCCCAGGAAGGGGGTGATGATGGCAGCGCCGATGGGGAACCAACGGAAAATGTTGGCTGCCGTGGACGCGTCGATGCCTAGGTTGCACTGCAACATGTTGGCGCCATAGCGTTGGAACGGGAAGATGGCACTGTAGTACAGAACGCAAAGCAGTGCGATGACCCAGAAGATTCTGCTCTTGAAAATCGTAATGATGTCGCTGGCCTTGAACTGGTCTTCGGGATTGACCTCGGCCTTTGAGCCGATGCCAAGTTGCTTGTCCAATTTGCGGTCCATGACGCAGAACACCAGGAAGAAAATCAATCCAATAAGGAGCAACAAGGTGCAGAAGGCAACAGGGGCAACGATGGTGCCGAACTTGTTGGCGATCCAAGGAGAAATGGAGAACACCGAGAAGACGCCGACACGGGCAATGGCCATCTCGAGACCCATTGCCAAGGCCATCTCCTTGCCTTCAAACCATTTGGCGATGGCACGAGATACAGTGATGCCTGCCATCTCGCAACCACAACCGAAAATCATGAAACCTAATGCGGACATCTTGGCGCTGCCAGGCATGCTGACCCACCAGGTGTTGAGCCATTCGCAGAAACCGGTGGTTTGGAACCAGTCGTTGACACCAATAAACTTGATGATGGCTCCCAGCAGCATCAATGATGCCGAAAGGGTGCCCGTGAATCGGATGCCCATCTTGTCCAAGATGATGCCGGCGATGATAAGGAATCCGCACACGTTAAGGATGTACTCGCCTGCAGCATAGGTGCCGAAGACACTGGGAGACCATCCACGTTCGGCCTCAAGCAGACTCTCGATTGGTGACATTACATCGACGAACATGTAGCCGAAGAACATCATCAAGGCGATGAGGATTAGCGCAGCCCATCTGGCTGCTTTGCTGTCATTCAACAGCTGTTGAACTTTTTCTGTCATATTTGTTTGATTTTAAGATTTAAGATTTCGGTTTTATGGCTTCTGGCCTCTGGCTATCCCTCGTTGGTAGGAGATTGCGGATCGAGTCAGCAATGACGGGTGGGGAGAGGAG
>JAEEGH010011842.1_pt1 | contig 19709 bp, 17 predicted proteins | sample 9134181 | NCBI WGS metagenome assembly JAEEGH01 (sample SAMN16246544, study PRJNA631951) | gut metagenome | biome: gut microbiome; feature: rumen; material: DP-attached | host: Bos | place: Iran: Karaj | collected 2018-10 | reverse complement strand
CGAAATGGCGGCTATGGCCCTGAACGCCAACATGATTCTGAACAAGGAAATCGAAATCCAGGAATACGTGTAATGCCCACGTTCGCGCTTTACAGCCGTCCTAACACCGGACAGCAACCGCTTGTGGAATCAGTGATTCGTTTTATGCAGGACAATCAATGCAAGGTTGTCCTGCATAAAAACATTTTATACAAAGATTCTGATTATCAATATTTTGAATCGTACAATGATTTGCAACAAATTGGTAATGTGGATTTTGTATTATCCATTGGTGGCGACGGCTCGTTCATTGACGCCGCTAATTTAATTGGAGACCTAAACATCCCGTTGGTCGGCATCAACACCGGGCGCATCGGCTTTTTGTCAGCCATCAAAAAAGACAACTATGAGGTATGTATCCGCATGCTTCTCGAAAAACAATACACTTTGGAATCGCGCTCACTGCTCCACATCGAGGGCAGTGAGCCGTTGTCTTTGGACACGCATTTCGTGGTCAACGACGTGACCATCCGCGCCACCGACAGCGATTCCATCAACGCCATCACCGTCACCACCGACGGAAAGCACATCAACACGTACTGGGCCGACGGACTGATTGTCGCCACCCCGACAGGCTCCACCGCTTATTCTATGAGCTGCGGCGGACCGATCCTGCACCCGCAGACCGATGTGGTAGTGCTCACCCCCATTGCTTCCCATTCGCTGAGTGTGCGCCCGTTGGTCATCCCCGCCGCGCAAACCTTGGAAATTGCCGTGAGCGGGCGCGGAGGCAGATATTCGCTCTGTGTTGACACCCAACGGCTTATACTGAATGACAATGTCACATTGCGCATCTCGAAAGAGAAATTCGCCATTCAAACCGTCCTTTTCGACAACGCCAATTTCTATTCCACCATACGCGAAAAATTGCTCTGGGGACTGGACAAGCGCAACGACTGAAAACCGTTAAATCGGGGTATTATTTTCAACAATTCTGTGTTTATTTTTTTATCGGATATTTACATATTAAAGCCGTATTATTTTTAATTTTGTCAGATTAAAAGTAATTGTGCTTTCCTGATGAAATATGCCAAGCCGATAGTTCGTATCTTGCTGTGTATCACGTTGATTGTGATGCTCATATTGGCGTTTGTCAATATGCCGAGGCAACGTTGCGAGCACATTCAGGCCGTCGCACACACACAAAACGAGAGCGTCATTCTCTCTCAAGCGGATATTGAAAAGTTGTTGTCGGATGCGAATATTGAAATCATTGGAAAAGCTATCAAAGAAATCGACTTGAGCGAGGTCGCCACGCTTCTGAAAAACAATCCTTTCATTGAAACGGTGAATTTCGTGCATTTCGCCGGCAAAAAGCTGGTGATTGACTACACCCTGCGGGAGATTGTCCTGCATGTCTTCACCCCAAATGGCAACCACTACTTCGTGGACAGCAACGGCGAAATGGTGCCTTTCAGCATGAAAATGAAAGACTACCTGATGATTGTCAATGGCAACGTTTCCGACAATTTCAAAGCGGGGAAGAAAGCACCAGGAAAACTTCAAGATGCTTTGGCCTTGACGCGGAAAATCAACGAGAACGATTTCTACCAGGCTCAGTTCCGCCAAATTTACCTCAACAACCGCCATGAAATGGAACTGACGACAACCGTGGGCGGACAGACTATCCTCTTCGGCAACATGAACAACGCCGATGAGAAACTCGAAAATCTCAAGACAGTTTATGAGAACGGACTCTCCCACAAGGGCTACGATACTTACGCCCAACTGGATGCCCGCTACAAAAACAGAATTATAGCAACAAGAAAATAAGCGCGTATGGAGAAAAATTACTCTACGAACAGTATCAGCAACATGGCGAGCGACATTATCGTCGGCCTTGACATCGGCACAACCAAGGTGGCTACCATCATTGGCTACTTGAACAACAGAGGCAAAATCGAGATTATCGGACACGGGAAGTCCGCTTCGAAAGGGGTGGAGTTCGGTCTCATCATGAACCTGCTCAAAGCCCAGGAGAGCATAAAGACTTCCGTTCAACTTGCCTCGAGCCATGCCCGGATGGACAACATCACCAGCGTCTATGCCGGCATCGCCGCGCGCCACATCCGCACCACCAACTGCAAGCACTACATACTCCGCTCCAACCACAACGCGCTGATTACTCAGGAGGAACTGGACTCGATGAAGAAGGATGTGGAAAACATCGCTCTCCCACCCGACCAGAAAATCATCGCCATCATCCCCCAGAAATACGTGATTGAGGACTCCGCCGACGGAGCCAGCCACGAATCCTCGGATCCTGTCGGCGAACTGGGATCAAAAATCACCGGCTATTACCAGATCATCACTGGAAACTACCAGGAAATCAAGAAAATACACACTTGTATCTCCAATGTCAACATCGACACTGAAGAGCTGATTTTGGAGCCCGTGGCCTCTGGGTTGTCCTGCCTCACCGAAGAGGAGAAACAACGCGGCGTTGCCCTGATTGACATCGGCGGCGGCACCACCGACATGGTCATTTTCCAGAACGGCCACCCCAAATTCTGCAAGGTCATCCCCTTCGCCGGCTCTGTCATCACCAAGGACATCGCTAACGTCTGCAAAATTCCGGAAGACACCGCCGAAGAACTCAAAATCAACCACGGCAGCTGCATCCCGTCGAAAAGCAACCCCAACCGCGTTAGCACCATCCTGCGCCCGCACCAGCAGACGCCTTTGCGCATCACCGACGAGCAACTGGCCAAGATCATCTACAGCCGCGTTCACAACGACATCCTGGGCTATGTGAAGAAAGAGCTGGAAAACTCCGGCTGCATGAAGATGCTCCAGAACGGTGCCGGTCTCGTGCTCACGGGCGGCGGCGCCAAACTGCGCCACATCGTCGAGCTCTGCCAATACGACCTCGGCCTGAACACAAGAATCGGAATCCCGTGCATCGGTTTCTCCGACTCCCTCTCCAACGAGCTGAAACAACCTCAATATTCCACCTCCCTCGGTCTGCTCAAATACGGCATCGAGGAGGAGACCAAAGATTATCATGTGGACGACCAGAAAGAGGTATTTGACAACCGCGAGGACGATGTCCAACAACCGGATTCCGGAGGATTATTTGACGACAAGGAGAAAAAAGGCCACAAACTTTTGGAAGGCTTCAAGAGCACATTGACCAAGCTGTTTGAGCAGATTTCCTAAAACAAAAACCACCAACCATTAACCCTGTAAGTAACAATAAAAATCAATATGACAGAAGCAATCAATTTTACACCCGATTTCGGAGCTAAAGAGAACACTGCCGACATCAAAGTGATCGGCGTGGGCGGAGGCGGAAGCAACGCCGTGCAACACATGTATTCCGAGGGCATCCAAGGCGTTGACTATCTGGTCTGCAATACCGACAAATGCCATCTGAACGCTTGCAAGATTCAAGAGAAACTTTTGTTGGGCAACGGCCTCGGTGCAGGCGCGAACCCTGAGGTGGCTCAGAAATATGCCACTGAAAGCGAAAAGGAGATCAGAGAGTTCATCGGTGAGAACACCAAGATGCTCTTCATCGCCGCCGGCATGGGCAAAGGCACCGGTACCGGCGCATCCCCAGTGGTCGCTAAAGTCGCCAAAGACATGGGCATCCTCACCGTCGGTGTCGTCACCGAACCCTTCAAATTCGAAGGCAAACGCATCATGAACGCCGCCACCGCAGGCATTGAGGAAATGAGCAAATATGTTGACTCTCTCATCATTGTCAACAACCAAAACCTCATGAAATACTACAACTCGCTGCCTATCAACGAGGCGTACGCACAAGTGGATGACATCCTCAAAAACGCCGTGAAATGCGTGGCCGAGATCATCACCGTCACTTACGGTCAGAACGTCGATTTCAACGATGTGAAGACCATCATGGAACACAGTGGCAAGGCTCTGTTGGGCATAGCGACCGCACAAGGTGAAGACCGCGTTCAGCAGGTACTTGACGAGGTGCTCAACTGTCCTCTGCTTGAAAACGCTGACATCAGCAATGCCAAGAACTTCCTCTTCTTCGTCACCTACGGCCCGTCAAAACAGATTACCATGGGCGAACTGGAAGTACTCCAAGACCGTTTCGACGAAATGCAGTCCGAAAACGTCCACCTCATTTGGGGTCACGGTCTCGACGAGACGCTGGGTGACAGCCTCAAACTCTCCCTCGTGGTCACTAACTTCGATAACGCCCATGTGGAGGAGTCCGAAATTGTCATCAATACTGGCAATGAGACTATCGTAAGTACTACGGAAGAGAACGGTCAAGCCGTTGCAACCGACCTCAAACTTGAAGTAGCCGCTGAACAAACGGAAGTTTCAACCCCCGTGGCAGAAGCGAAAGAGGAAAACACAACCACTGATTTCGAAGCGGACATCCCTCCTGTAACAGACTTCCACTTCCCTGACCTTTCTTCCCAAGACACCCCTAACTTCAACGGCGGCGACTATGACAATGACGAGATTTTCGCCAGAATGGTAGGTGAGCCGGCCATCAACCGTAACGAACTGCTGGCTTCCGCCCAGAACAAGACCCAAACAACGGTGGAAGAGCCAAGCAACGCGGTGTATTACGAACTGAAAGACGATGTTTTTGACGTCTTCCACGGATTAGCAGACTAATTCAAATCCAAATATTAACAGAAAGGTGGAGCAGTTTTGCCCCACCTTTTTTTTGTTTAGAAAAAACACTTTTACCCTCTACCGACCGAAATCATAGACCACCTTGAAACGCAAGCCGAAGCCCTGCATTGGATAGTTGCGGATGATTTCATAATGCTTATCGGCGATATTCAGCAACTCCAACTTAAGTCCAAGCGTGGAATTGCGGAAATCAAAATCGTGACTCAAGGTGATGCTGTGGTCGAAATAACCGAGGACTTCGTTCGCGGGAATGTTCTGCGACAAGGCATACCGTTTCCCACAGGCAATGAAAGCGTAAGTGACCGTTATCCAAGGCGTTTGCAAGCTCAGACTGGTTGATCCAGACCATAATGGCGTGTAAGGAATCTGGTGATTGAACGTCTTTCCAGTCTCATCGGTACGGTCAACTGCCTTTTGGTAGGTGACGTTGCCGTTCAGCCGGAGAATGTACTTGCCCGTGATGCGATATTGCCAGAACGTGTTTAACTCAGCCCCCGCGACATAGACTTTGCCGTAGTTCAGCATTGTCCACGAAAAAAGGTTGTGCGACGGGAACGCCACGATTTTGTCTTTCACGATATTGAAATAGCCATCAAAAGTAGTTGAAACGGTGATTCTTCCGGCTGCCAGATGCGCCTCCTTCAGCACCAGTCCCAAATTCCACTGATGCGTCTTTTCAGGATTGAGGTTTACATTTCCCACTTCGCGATAGTACAAGTCGTTGAAAGTCGGCATTCGGAAGATATTCTTGTAGAAGAAACGCAGGTGCAGCGTTTTGGTCAACTCCACCGACCCACCGACAGAGGGCGAAAGGTGGGTGAAATCCTGCATTTCCGGATTTTCTTGAATGATATTGTTGACGTAGGTGAACAGCAGATTGGCATTCAGCTTCCATCGATTTCCTGCCAAAATAGCGGACAGGGATGTGAGGGAAGTCAGCCGCCCAGGATGCTGATAATCCAAAGAGTTTGCTCGCATCTGCTGGAAGAAAACATCCTGTGCCAAAGCCAATTGTAGCTTGCGGACACGCTTGAGCGAATCTTTCTCGATAATGGGAGAATACATTACCGTATTCGAGAAATAGCTCTCGTGCTGATGGTAACGGTTATCCAAAAAGCCCTCTTGATTTAGATAATCGGGATCATAATAACGGGTATAGTCATAGTTGAATTTCAGATTGGCCTGATAAGCCCAACGATCATTGAAATATTTGTGGTAATGCACCTGACCGAAGGCGTTCTGATTCCACAACTTCTGGTGTGATTCATTATTATAAAAGATGGTAGCGGAAGGAAGTTCACGAGAAGAGTTGTAGTAATAGAGCTTGACATTGAACCGTTGCGTCCTGTCAATCTGCCAGACCGCGTTAAATTCCGTATTCAGCGTTCTTGTCTCCGCATTTTTACGGATTTCGTGGGAAACACTGTCGTTGACTCCACCATAGCGGAGCGTATATGGATAATTACCCTTGGAACGCATGGCATCTGCCGACAGATTCCAGAAAAAGAGACGGTCATCGCGCTTTTTGGACTGCACTTTATGGGTGACACCAGCTTGCAACGAGTATAGCCCATACATGCCTACCGTGCCGCCCACCCGAAAACTGAACGGTTTTTCGGGGATAATGTTTACCGTGTTGATTTTCAGAAGACTGCTGTACGAAAATAATCTGGCGGGAACGAAAATTTTATCGTCCAACCCAACTATGAGAGCGATGGAAGCGACATTTTCAAGGGAGAGTTTTCCGAGGTCGATTTGTCCGGTCTGGCAGTCGGTGAGGGCGATGTCGTCGTATGCTACGCCTGTGTGCTGAGTGCCGAGGCCGCGCACGGAAACGGTCTTCATGCCGCCGGTACCGCCGTAGTCACGCACCACCACCCCCGACATATATTTCAGAGCATCAGACAATTGCAAAGTTGGCAGCTGCTTAATTTGCTGCGCAGAGATCTGTTGGACGGCCGCCGGTCCGGAAAACACCTTCTGCGGCGCATCAGCGTTAATGTTGACCTCACGTAGTCGCTGCGCACGGATACTGTCGCGGTTGCTTTGTGCCTGGACGGAGATGCTAAACAGCAATAATACAAACAGTAACAAATATGTTATCGGACGGTGATTCATACAAAAAATAGGCTGCAAAAGTAGTATTTTTACGCTATTGAAAAAAATGTATTTTTGCCCCCTCAAAAATTAAAAATGACTGATATGAAAAGAAACGCTTTGAAATGTTTGGCAGTGTTATGCATCGCCTTCCTTTGTGGCTTGGGTTCTTTGTCAGCTCAAGAGCAACAGGAGAAGAAAATCGCTTACAATTTCATTAATGAATATGGCTTTTTTGTGGGGAAAAATGTCGGCTGGACGGGAGTTTTCGTCAACGGCATCGCCATCAATCAGAACGACGCTGTTGGTATCGGTGTCGGTTACGGTCTGAACACCGGAGCATTTCAGGAAATCCCCCTTTTCCTCAACTACCGCCACTATTTTGAGAGAGGCCGCAAACTGAAACCACTCATCAACATTGCAGCTGGCGTCGGATTCCATTTTTGGACGGAAGAATTTTCTCGCCCTATTTATGGCCCAAACGAAAACTTTCTTTATTACGAATACGATGAGGAAAACAAACAGGGAGTCGGCATGTATGCCACCATCGCAGGAGGCTTCCGCGTGAAAGCGCTTTCCTTCACCGGCGGTTTCTTCTTCAGAACCTTCCCGAACGAGAAAGGCTTCAGTGGCGGCATCGAAGCCAAAGTCGGCTATACGTTCTAGGACTCAGGACTTGAGACTTTGGAACAGCAAACAAATTAATGATTCGACTGCACGGAGATATTTCCGTGTACCAGAAGATTCCAAAGGCCCTGCCAGTAGCCGCAGCCGTAACTGAGGTGTATGGTTGCAAAGATAATGGGCATCCACAAAATATCCGGCCATACACGTTCCCCGTTTCGACCAAAAACGAAACAACATAGAATGTACAGGACGATAACGGAAACATATATCCACATCAACGTCTGAGAGAAAAGGCTTAACAGCCCTCCTGCAATGAGACCCGCTAAAAACAACGGCGGGAAAAACTGCCGGAGGGTTGTTGGTTTATGCAATTTCTTGTTTACCAGTGGTTTAAATAATCCATACTGATAAAACATCTTCGCCGTTTTACTGATGGTGTCGCGGGCGAAATAATCGATGACCACCTGCGGAAGCAACAGAATCTTACCTCCGTTCTTGACAATCCGCCCGTTGAATTCGTCATCCTGGTTACGCACCAACTCTTCGTCGAAAAGACCGACTTTGTCGAAAAGCTCGCGACGGAAACAGCCGAAGGGGACCGTATCGACCCACATCTCATGGTTCGCACCGATCCTGAAATGAGAGTTCCCCATTCCAAAAGGAGAACTCATGGCGTGCGCAATAGCCCGGCAAATGGCGGTGTCCTTTGCCGGCAACGTGCGGCACACCCCACCGACATTATCCGCCCCTGTTTGTTTTAACTTGTTGACTAACAACGAAAAATAATTGTCGGGATATTTCGCGTGAGCATCCAAGCGCATAATAATGTCTCCCGAAGAGGCGCGTATGCCAATGTTCAAAGCTGAAGGCGCAATCCGTTTGGGATTGTCCAACAGCCGGATAAACACATATTCCTGCATGTATTTGGCGATGATTTCGCGAGTACGATCGCTGCTTTGTCCATCCACAAACAAAACCTCCATATCCTCTTTTGGATAATCCTGTGCCAAAATCGACAGAATGCATGCTTCGATTCGGCTTTCTTCATTATATATGGGACAGATAACAGATAACATGACGTAAGATGTGTGATTAGTGATTAGTGACTTGTAATTTGCGTAGATGGTCATACAGGGAGACATACTGCTGGGCGATATCGTGCCAACGGAAAGTGTCAAAGGCACTGTCAGGAAGGGGTTCGTAGGCTTCGGGATGTTGGAGCAGCTTTTTCATTGCAGCCGCCATATCGTTTTCACTCAAAGGATTGACACTCTCACCAATCGGTTCAGAAAACATTCCTTCGATGGCTTCACCACGACTCCACAGAACAGAGAGCCCTTGAGAGAGCGCTTCGATATAGACCAATCCAAATGTTTCTGATTTTGAAGGCATTACAAATATACTGTTGGCTCTATACAACAAGCGCATTTCCTCCAAATCAGTGATTTTTCCGTGATAGGTGATCCAGTCGGCGTGCTGTTTCATCAGAGCGAGAACTTGCTGTTCATTGTCGCCACCATCACCTGCCACATCCAAATGCAAGTCAGGAATTTCGGAGCGCAGGCTTTGCAAAGCGTGTATCAGTCGGGGAATGTTTTTGTTGCGGTTGAAAATACCGGCATAGAGCAACCGATGCGGGTTTTCGTTGTTTTTTTCTGTGTGTAAATGATTGATCCAAAAATCGTTAACGCCATTCGGAATGACAATGGATTTGTCTGCTGTGGTAGATTTCATCCTCCAAAGGGTCGGGTGTTTCAGTAGCCGCTGGCACAAATTCGGAGTAATGAACACCACCTTCCCTGCAGATTCGAGCACGGCACGGTGCACCCACCATAGATGCGGCATGTAGCGCAAAAAGACGTTCACATCGCTGTTGCGCACCGCCACAATGTAAGGAATACCGTATTTCCGGTGCAGCTCCATTGCCACCATACCGTCACTAAACAACGTGGTGGCATGAATACACGTAATCTGCTTCAAGTCAACGGTTTTCTCAATCTCCCGCACTGTTCTTTCCACCTTATGGAAGAAAAAGAGACGGTGAAGAGGCTTCAGAATGTGTGCATAGATGAATGTCGTATGCCTACCTTCGAACAGGTTGTTCTCCGGAGTCGTTTTTTTGACAGGCGAGAAGACCACCTGCTCCAACTCCAATTTATCCAACTCTTGATATAAGTTGGAATGTACTTTGCTGTAAAAAAAGTCGTTGCAGACATGTAACACTTTGTTTGTGTCCTCATCCTTCTTGCAAGGTTTAAGTGACTCGCAAGGGCCAAGCGAGAATCCTAACAACAGAAACGCGAGCAACTGCACCAACCCCGGTCCATACGGAAAATTGGGCTCCGCAACACTGATAATCAGCGAAATACAACAAACTATCCAACCCACTTGGCGTATTTGCGATTTCCGTGTTTTGAAGATTTCAATCAACGTACTGATACAAAAATAAAGATAAAACGCCAGCAACGGCCATGCGAAAAGTCCGTATCTCGCCAGCCTCAAAAGCGGATAGTTGTGGATGAACGGAATCTTCATAGGATTCTTCAATTCCTGCACAGAATGATGATGGATGAAGATGTCCAGTCCCTCCTGATTCCGCGACCAACGGTTGGTGGTGATTTCATTGATATCATTGCCGTTTTTACCACCGAACATGAAAGTGTGCAGCTCATTGCTGATGAAACCGGTGTAAATGATTACCCCAATCATCACAATCCCCAAGATGGTCAGCAGCGTCTTCACATTCCATTTCCAGTGGAAGTCCGCCTCCTTGACCACAATCAGTAACCCACAGGCTATCAGAGCGAAACAGTCGGATCGGGCGCGAATCAGCACCAAGCACAGCAAAGCCAAAAAACTGACTACCCATAGAGATGTGCGTTCCTCCCGCATCTTCATGCCGAAATAGAAACAGGCCGTCGCACCTATGGCCACCATAGCGCCGACTTGGTTTTTCCCTTCGTCAAACATGTAGTATTCAGGCACATACAAACCTCCTGCGTAATAGAGGCTGTTGCAAATGGTCACTACAATCATCAAAATCGTGTAATAGTAGCACACATCGGCCCATTGACGCTCTCCCCACTCCAGCCCCATTCCGACCATTACGACCATCAACACCACCACCAACTGGAAAATGTCCGTTAGGTCCATCGGCAAAAACAACAAACAGAGCGACATGCACAGAATCGTAAGAATCAACAACCGAACAAAACGAGCTGACAAACAGCGTTTTAACGAGAATGTCAGCACAAATACCGTAGCCATAAGCGCCATCACCACATAACGGGCAATATAATAGGCGATGGTCATATACACCCACGGCAAAAACATCAGCGTGGATATACATAACACAACAATTGTCAATATTTTAGCTACCTTTTGTTTCATATTAATCCATCATTTATCACACGTCATACATCATACGTTATCAATCAACAGAAAGTTTCACCATACTGCCAAAAAGCAGGTCCGTTTCAGGAAGTCGCCCATAGTCGAAACCACCGCTCGGCGTGAATGTCAGCTCTCCGAAATAAGCTTTCCCTTGCTCAAGATAAAAGTCGGCACGGACAAAAGGAAACGGTTTGGACAGCTTTTCTGCATAATCGAACAATGCATCCATACCATCGGGTTTTGGAATGGAGAAATCCTCTGCAGCCTCAATCCCCTGACGATTAAGTCGTTGCAACTTCCAATCTCGATCGAAAAAGTAGAAAGATGGTTTTTGACCTTCCTGTCTTCCGATGCAGCACAGCACATATTTTGCTTCCCCATTGAAACAATAGAATTTGTAATCTACAGGGGAGTTCCCATGTTCCGGTTCAATGAATTTTTCGCAAATCAGCACTTTCTTCGCCACGTCATACTGTGGTTCAGCTGCCAACAGGTGAAATTTGAGTTTCCCGAAGCGTTTCAGGTCACGCACCGCTGCCGCTTTGTCGAGCTTAGACTTATCCAGGCAAACCACATTGCCGCCATTCCCGAAATTCCATTTCAGGACAAACTTTTTGGGCAACGATTCCCAATTTATCTCTTCCGGGTCATCATAACAAGCAATCACCTCTGTCAGAATGGATTCCAAGCCAAAATCCTTCACATAACCGCGCACACGCCATTTGTCGGCGCATTGTTTCACCAACGCATTATCTTTGTAGTAGTGCAACTTCATCCATTGCAGCTTTTCGTCCAGCGTTTGCGGATTGTCCAAATCCGGTTTCCGATGGTGACACAATCGAAACAGCAAATTGATCGTCCATTTTGGTGATATAGAAGTCATCAAATATCGAAACCATATATTTGGGATAGAACGTACTTCCATAGTTATTTATTTCGGTGAACGATGTTTGTAATGATGCCAAAATACGTATCTAACTCTTCCATTTTCAATATTTTAGCAATAACAGCATAAAGACCAAGGTAGAGGATGATTTGAATCAACATGATGAAATAGGGGTGACCGTGCAGTAGCAAACCGAATCCGTAAGTCAGGGCACCGGTAACCAAAGCAAGCAAAAAACACCCACCTACATCACCCAACTGTCTGAACAATCCGTAATGTATGAGTTTCTTGTTAACTAATGCATTGATAACAAAGCTGATATAAGAAACACTCGCCACCGACCACAGCAGTCCGTAGATACCGAATCTCATCCCAAACAAAATCAATGCGATGCCTATCAATCGCTTGATGATTTGTATAATGAAGTAAATTTTTCCTTTTCCTAACGATTTGATCACATTGGTATTAAGGGTATTCACAGTGTAAATCAGTCCAGAGATGCATAGAATCTGGAAATATGGGGCGGAAGGTCCCCATTTACTACCGTAGAGCAGGCAAATGAGCGGTTGGGCGACAATCATGAGCAGAATCATCATCGGAAAATTGAGGAATGTAAGGGCTTTGGTGCTTTTGCGCATGCCCGACAACAATCGTTCAGGATCGTCTTGGAGGGAAGCGAAGGCGGGGAAAGTGACATCATTGACAATGGAGGACAAACCCGTAACGGGAATTTCTTCCAATTTCTTGGCTTGGGAGAAATATCCCAAGTCACCAGCGGAAAAGCGTTTCCCGATAATCAGCCCTTGCAGGTTGGTGTAAAGCGTTTCCGCCAAGGAGGAGAGCAACATCAGACCACCGAAGCTGAAAAGGGTTTTGAGAGAAGTGAAGCTGAATTCCCATACAGGCCGCCAAGAACTCATTTTCCAAAGTAACAGCACATTCACGATGGATGCGAGGATGGCAGAAGCCACTAAGCTCCAAGCACCGAAACCTCTCAACGCCAAAGGAATGGCAATGAGGGTTCCCGCTAAGGCCGCCGCCATGTTTCGGATAGCTAAGGCCTTGAAATTCATCTGCTTCTGAAGCTGTGTATATTGCACAATGGAGAATGATTGGATGAGAAGCACCAGACTTTGTACCCGTAATAGCGGTTTCACCAAGGGTAACGCGTAGTAGGCAGCGATGAGAGGTGCGGAAACATATAAAATAAGGTAGAAAATCGCAGCCACCGCCAGATTCCAGTAGAAAACTGTCGAATAATCCAAATAGTCGGGGTTTTTCTTCTGGACAAGGGCAGTTCCTAATCCTCCTTGAATGAAAATGTTAGAGACAGCGAGAAAGATAGCCAGCATAGCGATGGCTCCGAAGTCCTCAGGCACGAGGAGTCGGGCGAGCACAAGGTTGGTCAGGAAGTTGATGGTCAACGTTCCCACCTTTCCGATGGCACCCCACATCATGCCGGAAATCGTCTTCGTCTTCAAATCGCCCTGTTCCATACTATCTGAAAAAAGCAACCATTATCCCTAATGTAATACACGGGGCAAAAATACAAAAAGAACCATTTTATTCAAACAGTTTTCTTCCCACCAAATACTATTTTTGTACTTTTTTCGTTTTTATTGTTTTTCAAAATTAAATTGTATTTTTGCATCTTTAAAATCACGCCCTAAAGAATGAGCAAACAAAGTACATCGTCAGCAAGGAGATTGAATCCCGACAAACTGGGATTTCATATTCTATTAGCCATTTTGGTGACTGTAATCATCTTTGTATTAGCTATTTTGTTCTTAAGGTTGTTTACGCGGCACGGACATGAAATAGAGATGCCCTCCTACTACGGACAGTCGGCGGAGGAGCTTACCCAACGCGGCAGGTCGGAAGGATTCGTCTTCGAGGTCAGTGACGAGCTGTACGATCACGATGCCAAACCAGGCACCGTGCTGAAGCAGAACCCAATGCCTGGCGAAAAAGTCAAACACGGACGTAAAGTATATCTCACCGTGGCAGCCGCAGAGCCACCAACCATCAAAATGCTGGAATTGAGGGATTTATCACTTCGTCAAGCACAAATCATGATAGAATCGCAAGGGCTGGTACTGGAGCGCGTAATCGAAAAGCCTAGTCCGTACGAGAACGTCGTTTTGGAGGTTCTTCACAAAGGCCACTCCATAGCACAGGGCACCCCTATTAAACAAGGCGAGAAAATCACCCTCGTGGTGGGTAAAAATGTTGGCGATCTGCCCGACACCACACAGACAACAACTTCAGAAAATCCTTTATAACCATATTGAACAAATCTATTTATGAGTATCAGAATCAAATTAGTTATCCTATTTTTCTGTTCTATCCCTTTTCTTGGCACCTCGCAAGAAATGCTCACGGGAATCAAACAAAACACTGCTATTGTGAAAGCAGCAAAAAAAGGCATTCCTGCTCGGTCTGTCACTGCATTGAAACCTCCCTTTATGGATGATTTCTCCAGCTACACCGGATATCCGAATCATGAAAAATGGCTTGACAGACAAGGATATGTAAACCAAGGGTTCGCCATTTACCCTCCTACCATCGGCGTTGTCACATTGGACGCGCTCAACGAATATGGACAATTGTATGCCCATGCCTCTCACAGTCCTTTTTCGGCTGACACTTTGACATCCAATCTTATACGGTTGGATAGCAATTTTACCCTGCAACGCCCCATGCAAGTCGGAGACTCCCTTTATTTAAGCTTCTACTACCAGCCTGGAGGCGGGAGCAAAAATGCTAATGCGGGAGGCTGGGAGGTCGTGGGTGACCAGCCTGATCATTCCGACAAATTGGTGCTGGAGTTCGGCTATGCGACAGGGAACACCATATTCACTGGTTTTCAATATGGGGAATATATCATTGAAGAAGGGCATTATTATTCAGCAGGCGACTCCGTTGAAAATCCTTTTTTCCCAGGAACTTATTATATTTTTGAAAATGATGCCTATTCCGGACAAACCATATTGATGCCTGCGGACTCTATCTTCGAAGACGAATACGTTTGGAACGAAATCTGGTCCACTTTCGGTTGCGACATGCGCGACTGGATCACTCAAAATTCGCTGGAATATTTCAAACAAGTGATGATACCTATTACGGATGAGCAGTATTTCCGTGACAACTTTCAATTCCGTTTCCGCAACTATGCCAGTCTGGATGGCACCATCGCAGGATGGAATAGTAATTGTGACCAATGGAACATCGATTACGTACGGTTGGGGCTTAACCGCAAGCAAAACGACCTGTATCCAAACGATGTAGCCTTTGTCAGCCCATCTACTTCCTCGTTGAAGGAATACCAATCTATGCCCTGGAATCAGTTCCGCTCTTCCGATATGATCACACAATTTCACAACGACCTGAGTAATCTGTCAAACTCCGTCCAATACTCCTATTACACATACTATGTTCTGAATGATCAACAAGACACCATTGCTGTGTTTGACAAAAACGATGAAAATGCCAGCCCTTACTACTCAAACGGCTTGCATGTGTATGAGAATCACGCTTCTCCCGCCGTGGACTTTGTGTATGAATATGATTATGCTGACAGTGCGGTGTTCACCATCACACATGTTTTCGGTACGGAAGTCAGCAACGACATCTGCAAAAGCAATGACACATCTGTTTTTGTGCAGAAATTCTATAACTACTACGCATACGATGACGGCACGGCGGAAAAGGGGTACTGTCTGTACTCTACCGTGGCGAATCCGGAACTCTATCTAGCCGTTAAATTTACCCTTGCCGAACCTGACACACTCCGGGCTGTGCGCATCTGGTTCAACCATACGCTCAACGATGAGAATGTGGAGCCCTTTACGCTGATGGTATGGGACGACCTTGACGGAAAACCAGGAAACGTCCTCTATGAAATGTCATCACAACTCCCTGAATTTGAAGAGGATTATTTGGATTTTGTCCCCTACTATTTGGACGAACCGCTTGCCCTTGAAGGAACTTTTTATGTGGGTTTTTATCAAAATCACAACATCGGACTGAATATCGGCTTCGACTGCAATAACGATGCCCACGATAAAATTTTCTACAACACCTCAGCATTTTGGGAAGAAGGATTTAAAGTAGGTGCTCTCATGATTCGTCCTGTGGTCGGCAAATCCTTTGACCACTCTTCTGTCCGACCTTACAATATGTCTGAGTCTGACATCAAGATTTATCCCAACCCCACGCACGACAAACTGTACATTCAACACGACACTGAAGAGGAGAATTTTAACTATCAGATTCTAAACATGTATGGTCAATGTTTGGAAGCTGGACCATTGCAGTCCAACGAACTTTCACTCGCTCCATACGCAAATGGAGTCTATTTCATTCGACTTTTCTCTAAAAATCAATCAGTTAAAACCGAAAAAATAATCAAACACTAATATGAAATTCAATTTAAATAGACCTCTGGTCTTTTTTGATTTGGAGACCACCGGCTTGAATGTCGGAAAAGATAAAATCGTGGAAATCTCAATGTTGAAAGTCATGCCCGACGGCGAAGAAATCAGCCGTACGGAACTCATCAACCCCGGAATCCCGATTCCTGAGGAGTGCTCCTCCATTCATGGAATCACAGACGAGGATGTGCAGGACAAGCCCACGTTTGCCCAACTCGCTGACGACCTGATGGCTTTCATCGGGGATGCGGATCTGGCCGGTTTCAACTCCAACAAGTTCGATGTGCCCTTGCTGGTAGAGGAATTCCTCCGCTGCGGAAAACGTTTTGACTTGAGAAACCGCTACCTTATTGATGTGCAGAACATTTTCCACAAAATGGAGCCCCGCAACCTTGTGGCCGCTTACAAGTTTTACTGCAACGGCGATTTGACGAATGCCCACCAGGCCTCCGCCGACACCCGGGCCACATACGAGGTGTTGAAAGCACAATTAGAGAAATATGACGGCGTGGAATACACAGACCGCCAGACCAAACGCACCTACGTGCCGGTCGTCAACGATGTGAAAGCCTTGAGCGCATTCACCTCAGAGCGTCCGACGGTCGATCTCGCCGGACATATTGTGATGGACGCGCAGCAACGTCCAGTCTTCAATTTCGGGAAACACAAATCCAAGCCCGTAAGCGAGGTGTTCAAAGTGGAACCCGCCTACTACGACTGGATGATGAAAGCGGATTTCCCTCTCTATACGAAGGAAATCATCACGCAAATCTATCACGAAGTTTCCTTAGAGAAGAAGTTCGCTAAATAGCGTTTATACGAACTCTTTGCCAAAATCCACCTGTATGTCTGTGACATATTGGCGGATTTGCTGTTCCTCCGATTTTTTACAAATCAGTAATACGTTATCGCTGTCGGCCACGATGTAGTCATCCAGTCCTTGAATGACCACCACTTTGTTGCGTTTGGGAATATGCACGATGCATTTGTCCGTATCGTACAATTTCACATGGTTGCCAACCACGACATTCTGTTTCTCGTCTTTCTTTCTTAAATCGTAAAGCGAACTCCAAGTACCCACGTCCGACCATCCGAAATTGGCGACATACACGTTCACATTGTCCGCTTTTTCCATAATGCCATAGTCGATGGATATCTTCCTGCAAACTTGATAGATGCGATCAATAAACCCTTCTTCTTTCGGGGTGTTGTACAAACCTTCGCCCTTCTTGAACAAATCATTGATGTCGGGTAGATAGGTAGCAAATGCTCTTTCAATGGAAGGAAGCGACCACATGAAGATGCCAGCATTCCAAAGGAATTCGCCACTGTCAAGAAAACTCATAGCCATTTCGAGCTCGGGTTTCTCGGTGAATGTTTTTACTGCATACACTGAAGGATTACCCGCAAGAGGTTCATCTTCATCATATTGGATATAGCCATAACCTGTGTTGGGATTAGTTGGCTGGATGCCGATGGTGAGCAGGCAGGGGGTGTCAGCGGCAATGGCCATGCCCTTTTTGATCACGTCAACAAAGAGGTCCTCTTTTTGGATATAGTGGTCGGACGGGGCCACCACAACCACAGCATTCGGGTTTTTAGATTTGATTTTGTAATTGGCGTATGCGATGCACGGTGCCGTGTTCCTGCGGAAAGGTTCAAGGATGATTTGTTCTTCGGAAATGTCCGGAAATTGCTCCCTGGTAAGATCATGATAGGTCTTATTGGTGACAATGTAGATGTTTTCCTTGGGGCAAATTTTTGCAAAACGGTCAAAAGTTTTCTGGATCAGCGTTCTGCCTTCGCCCAAGAGGTCCATAAACTGTTTTGGTGTAGAGGAGTTGCTCATGGGCCATATACGCGCGCCCACGCCACCGGCCATAATGACACAGTAATAGTTGCTGTTCAGCATGTTGTTTTTGTTGTTAAATTTTATTTTTACGATATACGTTTTGTAGAGACGCAATGCATTGCGTCTCTACATTGAAATACAGCATTATAATCTAACGCATTGTATTCGTTGACATTAATAACAACAATCATATGAACATGATTCGGCATGATGACAAATGATGGTATTTCAACATTCATATCGGAACGCATCTGCGGTGTTATGACAATTTGTTCCGCCAAATATATTCCCAACTCCGACAACCGCATTTCACCACATTCAATTTCACCAAAATAATTTTGGCGATACTGTGTGCAGACGGTAACAAAAAAACCACCACCTTCGTAACTGTGCCATTCGGCACGTGATGATGGTATACGGTATTTGTTTTGAAACCTATTTTCAGACATGTGTTTTCATTTTTATCATTTTATTAACGGATACATTTCCGTTATATTGTCTCAAATATAAAAAATCATGTTCCAACCTTCACAAGATGAACAAACCTTATATCAAAGCATTACTTCTTTGAGGTCACAATTTGTGACCTCAAGCTGATTATCAGGTTCTTTCTGTTCCGCTAACAGGCCAATCGGGTGCTGAAAGATTAGCATTGAACCTCTGAAAAAAATGGTTCGCTTTCAACAGGATGGAGATGACGGCGGAGGAGCTGGTAGGAAATGTCTCATCATAAATCAGACAAAGGCTACCACATGCCATATTTTTTTGAAGAATCTGTCTCGCGTATTGAGAAAAGTTGTACTTTTGTAAAAAATGAAAAACAGAATTCATGTTAACAAGAAACACAATAATTCATATCCATCCGCGTTATAATAAAAAAGATAAACGTATGTGTACAATAAGCGTTCAGGTTAACGAGTCGGAACTGCGGCGTTGCAACCCAGCTTTATCCAGCATGGATGCAATAGGCAAATGGGTTCAGCATTTGGTGGACATTGCCACTCAAGAGCTGACGGCAGACCATGTAGGAAATGACTTCCCGTGTGCCTATTCTGAAGAGGAGGCAAAGGAATTAACAATTCAGCGCGGACGTGAAATCAAGGCTGGACGTGTAAAGCTCGTTCCGCACGAAAAGGTGATGAATGATATGGAACAAATGCTCACCACCTATGCGGATTAATTGGAGTGAGCAGTCGCGCAATGACTTGCGCGATATTATGCTTTATATTAGAACAAACTTTGGAGATCGTAAGGCTAAAGATGTGATTGTCGGAATAAACAACCGTGTCGTATTGCTTAAAGATTTCCCGATGCTCGGTAATGTATTTGTGACAGATACAGAATTGGACATTTCGTACCGGATACTCACGGACAAATTGAATAAAATAGTATATTTTATTGATGGAGAAACAATAATCATAGTTACTGTGTGGCAGAACCGCCGTGACATGAAACAACTCCGCACAATTCTTTCCGGCAATATCAAATAATTTGAAACACGTTCCTGTTTCGGAACAGGATATTAACAGAGATTCAACTACCGAGAAAAACTCGGTAGTTCGACTTGAAGGAAACAGAACGGTACGAAGAAATGGTTCGCATTCAACAGGATGGAGATGACGGCGGAGGAGCTGGTAGGAAATGTCTCATCATAAATCAGACAAAGGTTACCACATCCGTCCCATATTTTTTTGAAGAACCTGTTCCGCGTATTGGGAAAAGTTGTACTTTTGTAATTGATATGACCTTCCACGCT
>JAEEGH010011841.1_pt1 | contig 19710 bp, 15 predicted proteins | sample 9134181 | NCBI WGS metagenome assembly JAEEGH01 (sample SAMN16246544, study PRJNA631951) | gut metagenome | biome: gut microbiome; feature: rumen; material: DP-attached | host: Bos | place: Iran: Karaj | collected 2018-10 | reverse complement strand
GATTGTAACCCCAGACACCATTTACTTTATATGCATAAATGAATACAAGTGACTTACCATTTTTTCCTTTTACTCTGTAAGAAAAAATAGCTTTACCGGACGAATTACCATTTGAGCTTATAGAACCTGTAATCAAACCAACCTGTTTGAAGTCGTCTCCCAGGTAATCCTTTATTTCCTCATTATTTTCAATAAGTTCCAATGACTGCTTGTATGGGACAGAAGTCTTAAACGCACTTAAAATAGTAAAAAATACAAAGGAGATTAAAAGTGAAATACATAAAAGAATACTGATAACTATAATTGCAACTTTTATATTTTCTCTCCTCTTCTCTTTCTTAGGTTCTGCATCATTTTTTTTCTGAGCTGCTGCCGTTAAAGGCATTTCCTTTGAACAATAAGGACAGAACTTAGCATCTGCAGGAATTTTCTTTTTACAATTTTCACATATTTTCAGAGGCTTTACGGCCAACATTACTATAAGTACCCAAAAAGCTGCACCAGGATAAATCCCCAGCAAAAACCATTGAGGCGAACGGTTTTTCTTTTTAGCAATTTGTACACCAGGAATAATAGGTCCAACCCAAATCAAAATAAAAATTACAAAGAAAACAATCAAAGATAATGCACTATTCATTTTTTTCACCCTTTTTTATTTTATTATATCAATTTTTACACTATTTTTATATATAAGGAGGGCCATATTTTATTTTCAGTCATCTAACGAAATCTCTCCTTCTTCCATAAGGTGTATATTCTTTCCTAAGGCAAACACTTCTTGTATCGACACGACGTGAACTTCAAACATTTAATCTATCCACATAAGAGAATTTTTAAAGTCAAAAGTGACTCTGTTCTTTTCAAAGAAAGAAAAACTCAGGTGGATATCATACTTTCCTGCATCATATTCTGAAAAGACTGATGGTATAAGTTTTGTAAACTCCTGGTCTCTCATACTTATACAGGGAATTGAAATAGTTTTATCACCAAATAACAAATTTAGAGAATCTGTATACATGTAATTGCTGGTAAATCGTTCATATAGTGATCCAAATTGATGTATTATTTCCTCAGGGAAAAGATTATTGTCAATATTATTTATAAAAATTGAATAATTCTGCCAGCCAGAATCCAGAAATGCCTTATATTTTTTTCCCTGAACAGTTGGAAAACAGAATATTCGTTTATTTTTCACTACAATGGGGAGAGGCTGGCCGTCTGGCTTTTGGTTCGTAAATCTTAATACACCATTCTGATAATCAAACTGAACATAATCAAATTCAGGATAAGATGTAAAGAATTCCATGCCAAGAAGTCCATCGCAGTTTACTCCTAATCTTGTATCATCCATAGAAAGAGGAAAATCAAATAAATCAATCTTCCCTATTTTGACCTCCGGGAAATACATTTTGAAAAAACGTTCACAGTCATTTGTCTTGACCTTTGTTTTATAAATTCCTTCCTTTAAAATTATATTTGCAGTGGCTCCTGTGTCCATAAGAAATGATTCTTTCTTGCCATCGATGATAAGATCAATATACATTCCGTGGTCTCTCTTTTGCAAAGGAAACTCCATAACTGTCTGGGTATTTTTTTCTTTTGCCTTTATTGTTTCACAGGTAGAAATTTTTTCTCCACTTTCACGATAAGGAAGAGGTTCTGTATTCACGGATTTATTAAAGACAAGTCTTTTATGTTTGTAATCTATAGTTACGGTATTATTCAGCATAGCATCAACGCCTATGATGGCATCGTTTCCTTTGAATATTTGCGGAAAACTAGTGAAGTAGTCTGAGTGAGAATATGGCACGGGAGAATTAATAATTAAATCAAGATCAATATCTGGAAACCCTTCTAAAGAATCTGCATACATATTTGGAACAAGCATTGGTAGAAAAGCTATTTTTTTATCAGAAAGCTTAAAAGTAAAAATTTCATCTTTTTTCCTGTAACTTATAGATTCAGCTTCAGATACATCATCATTAATTATTAAGCGGTTTGTAGAATAATCTAAGGTTACTGAAAAGAATGTCCTAAAAAAATCATATCCTAAATAACCATTAAAATATCCTTCTGAGGTCAAACGAGAGTCTATGTAGAATTTCACATTATTGAATTCATACTTTCCCCATTTTGCAGAATTAACTATAAGATATTTGTTTTTTGTCTTTTCATATTTTCTTATGGCATTTGCCGTTTCTTTATTGATGCAGCTTCTCTCGAGTGTAGGCTCAATTGAAAAATTATACATAATACCGTCAATGCATAATTGAGCATAAGCCATTCGAGTGTTATAGGTCATTTCTACCGGAAGAATCATCTGCTCATTAGAAGCAGAAGTTTTGTTCTTGCAGCCAAGCAGAACAAGTGAAAGCAGAATAAGTGCAAGCACAAGTTTTTTCATATTTTTACCTTCTTAATTTGAAAATATTAAAACTTCATCAACTGGAAGTAGAATAAAGTTTATCATCATTATACTCATTGAAATTGATAAATGGCAACTTAATTTACACTATTTATTGAGATATAAAATTAAGAGCAGGATCTATTAAAAATTTTTTCATCAAAAAGAAAAAGTAAATCAGAAGAAAAAAACTTTTTTCAGTCTTTAATACGAGTAAATAATTCTCTAGACCACTTACAATTCTTAAAAATAGAAAAGTGACCTGCTAAACACATTAAAATTATTGATTTCATATTATTCTACCCACATTAGAGAATTTTCAAAATCAAAAGTTATTATTCTTTGCTTAAAAAAATCTAAACCTAGAAGCAAATTATACTTTCCCCCAAATTCTTCAGAAAAAGCGTCTTGTACTATTTGTGTATATTCTTTATCAGTCATGCAAATTAATGGAAGACTTATTATTTCATTATCCAGTTTTATTTTTATTCCTTTTGAATAAGGATAAGTATGGTTTGATTCGTTGTAAAGACTTATAATAGGAACTTGTTTTTTTTCTGTGAACAAATCTTCTGTTTGATCAATAATTATTGAATAGCTGAGGTTTCCTGAATCAATTAAAGCTTTATAATTTTTTTTATTAATTTCAACTTCACAAAAAATATTGTTATTGTGTAATTCTATCTTATGAGGAATATTATTAGGTTTTACATTTGAAAAAATAAGAATATTGTCAATACAGTTTATTTGAACGTAATTGTATTGCGATTGTTTAGAGAGAAACTCAATTCCAAGAATTCCATCTAACTCTATTTTATTAAGATTATTGTTAAAAAATTTAAAACCTGTATATTTAAAATCTCCTTCAGAAATTTTGAATGATGAAAAATAGAATTTAAAACCTCGTTCAAATTCATTTACCTTTTTTAATTCTTTTTGAACTCCATTTTTGAAAAGTATATTGTCGCGACATCCAGTGTCAAGAACAAACTGAAAGGGTGTCTTGTTTACAAGGGCCTGAATTTGAATTCCTTTATTAGAAATATAGAATGGAATATTTACAACTGTTGGTAATTTATATTCATTAATTTCAACTGATTCACAATATGAAATTTTCTCATTGCATTTTCGTAAAGGGAGTTGTGTTGTATTAATTGATTTATTAAAAGCAAGTTTTTGATTTTTAAAATCAAAAGTGACAGTATTACCAATAAAAGTATCAAAACCTAGAAGTACATCATATTTAATAAAAAACTCTTTATATTGTGCATACTTTTCATATTCTTCAAAGTAAATAGGAGAATTTATTGTTAAATCGACATCTTGTAAAAATTGTATATGATCTGCAAACATATTTGGAAACATTCCGAATACTAATCCAATAGTTCTATTTTTGATATTAAACATCAACGCATTATCACTTTCTCTGTAAGAAATCATACTTTCCGTTGAAATTATATCATTGATTATTATACGATTGGTTGCCATATCAAGTGTAATGAGATTGTACTTCTTAAAAAAATCAGAACATAAAAAACCATCAAAATCACTATTTCCTACGAGAGTATCGTCTATAAAAAATTCTACTTTATTAAATTCATAAATTCCACAATTCAATGAATCAATTTTTAAAATATTTTTTTTATAACAATTAGAGTTTGTTATTCTATTAGCTGTATCTCTTGAGATAAGTGATTGACTGCTGGAAAAGTCAAGAATAAAATCATACATGTTACCTTCTATATTTAATTTAACATAAGATAGTCTTGAGATTTTGTCTGTTTCTACAGGTAATACCATCTGTTTAGGATTATTACATTTGTTTGCTTTACAACAAATAAAAATAAAAGAAATAGTGAGAAGTGTAAGAGCATATTTTTTCATCTTCATTCCTTAAAAATTATATGGTTGATTTAAATTTTTATAACTAGTTTAAATACGGATTATTTAACTCCGAAGTATAACAAAAAAACTCTCCAGATCAAAACAATCTGGAGAGTTTCAAAAGTAAACAATCTATATTTTACATTAGAGAATCTAGCGCGATCCCTTATCGTAAGGAATACCTTCAGCTTTTGGTGCGCGGGACTTCTTTGATGTAAAGGCCAGTACAATCAGAGAGATGATGTATGGCAGCATTTTGTAGAAGTCTCCCGGCATAAGGTTCTTAAGGAATTCGTATCCAATGTAAGAATCTGCAACAGCTCTGAAAAGACCAAAGATAAGTGCCGCAAGAGCAATTCTAATTGGTTTCCACTGACCGAAAATCATTACAGCCAGAGCAAGGAATCCGGCGCCTGCAACTCCGTAAATAAAGTCCCACTGAGATGTAGCAGAGGCAATGTAAACGATTCCACCAATTCCACCCAGGAAACCTGAAATCAAAACACCGGCATAGCGCATCTTGTAAACGTTAATACCTACAGAATCAGCTGCCTGAGGATGTTCACCACAAGCGGCTAAACGCATACCAAAACGTGTCTTATAAAGAATGATATAGGAAAGAACCAGCAGCAGAATTGTTATAACCATAAACCAGTTGAATTCCATTTTACCAATCTTAAAAATAAAAGCTTTTCTCGTCTGAATATATTCCAGAATTGCAGAAACATTGTCGTGATTAGAGCGGGCATTGTTGTAAGACTTTACAATAACTGTTGCGGCAGCAGTAGCCAGCATATTCATTGCGGTACCAACCAGAGTCTGATCAGCCTTAAAATTGATTGCGGCAACTGCAAGCAAAAGCGAGAAAATCATACCACAAAGGGCACTCATAAGAATTGTCAGCAGGATGATAAAAACAGCCGGAGTATTTGCAGGAATAAGGAAAAGTGTAAATGCACCTCCCAGCGCACCTGCAACCATAATTCCTTCCAGACCAATATTGATTACACCTGAGTGTTCAGAAAACATTCCACCCAGCGCAACCAGAATCAAAATTGACATATAAATAAGTGTGTACTGAGCTAATAACATTATTTACCCTCCTCTGCTTTTTTTTCATTCTTCTGCCGGCTGGTCCATTTACCAATAAGTTCCTTAAAGAAAAGAACAAATCCGCAGGCGTAAATAATTATAGAAGAAATAAGATCTGCAATCTGTGGGTTGTAATAGCGCATATCAATTAAAGAACCACCAAGTGAAATATGCTGAATAAAGTATCCGGCAATCACAACTCCAATTGGATTCAATCCGCCAAGGAAGGCAACTGCAATTCCAGAGAAGCCCATTGCAGGAACTGAAGAACTTGTCTTCCACTGCTGAATGTCTGTGAGATAATAGAGGGAAGCAGCAAGACCTGCCAGTGCTCCGGCAATTGCCATTGTAATAACGATATTAAACTTTTCCTTCATACCTGCATATTTAGCAGCATTTTTGTTAAGACCAGTTGCCCTCAGTTCGTAACCAAAAGTTGTCTTGTTCAAAACAATCATAATCACAACTGCAATAATGATTGTGAGAGGAATGGCGATTGTAACATACTGATTGTTGTTAAAAAGTTTGTTCAACCCCATCTTTGGAAGAAGACTCTGAGAAGAAAGAGCCGCAATCTTAAAGGTTTCTGATTTAGTCTGATCCATAGTTACAGGATTCTGCATAAGCACATTCACCAGATAAAGTCCTATCCAGTTAAGCATGATACAGGCTATAACTTCATTCATATTGCAGAAAGCCTTAAAGAGCCCCGCAAGAGCACCCCAGGCAGCTGCAGCCAGTGTTGCAAGAATTACACACAGCCACCATGGAAGATTCCAGACCAGGGCAGACCAGAGGGAAATACCAATTGCTACACAATACTGACCACCAACACCAATGTTAAAAAGACCAGCCTTGTATGCAAACAAAACAGAAAGTCCGCAGAGAATAAGTGGAACAGACTTAACAAGTGTCTGACCTAAATAGTAAGATCTCATTGCAGGCTTTTTATAATACATAAAGTTCTTGAGAATAGTAGAAATTGCTTTTGGAGCATTAGGTGCATTGATAATCAGAAGGATGATGAATCCAACCAGAATACCAATCAAAGCACAGATAATTGCTGAAACAATTGCCTTAAACTGTTCAGAAGAGGCTAATTTATTAAAACTGAATTTCGATTTATTGTTCATCATCTACCCCGTTACTTATTGCGCTTAGCACCAGACATATAAAGACCAAGTTCCTGAGGACTTGTTTCCTTTGGATTAAGTTCACCAACAATTTCTCCCTCGTACATTACAAGGATTCTGTCACTCAAGGAAAGAACTTCTTCCATTTCGTAAGATACAAGAAGAACTGCAGCTCCCTTATCTCTGTCCGAAACAATCTGCTTATGGATATATTCAATTGCACCTACATCCAGACCACGGGTTGGCTGAACTGCAATCAAAAGTTTGTGAGCCTTGTCCAGTTCCCGGGCAATAATTGCCTTCTGCTGATTTCCACCAGACATTGAACGGGCAATTGTTTTACAGCCCTGACCACTTCTTACATCAAACTGATCAATCAATTCTGATGCATATTTTGTAACAGCCTGCTTTTTTATAAAACCAGCTTTCTGAAAATCACTTTCCCAGTAACGCTGAAGAACAATATTCTGTTCAAGGGTATAATCCAGAACCAGACCATGCTTATGTCTGTCTTCCGGAATATGACTCATTCCAGCCTTAGATTTTTCACGAATAGATTTTTTTGTTATATCAACATTATCCAGGAGGATTTTTGTTTTCTCTGTATTTACAAGAGGATCCAGACCTGTCAGACCATGAATAAATTCCGACTGACCATTTCCATCAATTCCAGCAATACAAACAATTTCACCTGCATGAACTTCAAGGCTTACATCTTTTACTGCAAGATTTTTATGAACCCTGCTGCCCACATTCATGTGTTCCACAGTAAGAACTGCCTTGCCCGGTTTAGCGGCTTCCTTATCTACAGAGAACTTAACGTCACGGCCAACCATCATATGGCTCAGTTCTTCTTTTGTAGTATTTTTTGTTTCAACAGTTCCAATATAACGACCCTTACACAAAACAGAACAACGGTCTGAAACTGCCATAATTTCATTTAATTTATGTGTAATGAAGAGGATGGATTTGCCTTCTTTTGCAAGATTACGCATAATATCCATCAGTTCATCAATTTCCTGAGGAGTTAAAACTGCAGTTGGTTCATCAAAAATAAGGATTTCATTTTCGCGGTAGAGCATTTTAAGGATTTCTACACGCTGCTGCATTCCAACTGTAATATCTTCAATAAGAGCATCCGGATCAACTGCAAGGCCATAACGCTGGCTCAATTCGATTACCCTTTGACGGGCTGACTTTCTGTCAACAAACCCGTTCTTTACCGGTTCCGTACCCAGAATGATGTTATCCAAAACTGTAAATACTTCAACCAGCTTAAAGTGCTGATGCACCATTCCAATTCCAAGAGCGGTTGCATCGTTTGGATTATTAATGTGAACTACTTCTCCGTTTTTGCGAATCTCACCTTCTTCTGCCTGATACAAACCAAAGAGAACGCTCATGAGAGTTGATTTACCCGCTCCGTTTTCACCAAGCAGGGCGTGAATTTCACCTTTCTTAAGCTGTAAGGTGATGTCGTCGTTTGCAATAATACCAGGGAATCTCTTGGTAATATGCAGCATTTCAATAATATAGTCGTTGTTCATATAGTCCATTATATAGCCTTATTTCAAAAAAAGCCGAAAATGTTTTCGAATTTGCACTCGCAAACACTTTCGGCTTATGTCCAGTAAATCAGGTTATTTACTTAAGGTTGTCGTAATATGTTACCTTAACTGCTGTTTCTGGAGCAGCTGAGATATCGTTAGAAATTACGATACTTCCGTTGAAGATGTCAGCAACCATTGCCTTGTATTCGTCAACTGTAAAGTTCTTCATAGACCATGTAGCTGTTGGGAGCTGTACGAAGTTTGATTCCAGGTCTGTTGCAGAAACGAGACCGAGAGTTTCAATCTTTCCAGAGTAATCAGCCCAGTTACCGTTCTTTACAGCAGAAAGAGCAGCGTTAACTGTTGCACCCAGACCCTTCATAGCTGAAGTTACACACATACATTCACCGTAACCGTTGATCTGTGCTGTCTGATCTGTATCAACACCAATTACCTTACCATTTTCTACCTTTGCAGCTGCTTCACAAGCAGATGTCCAGATTCCACCACCACAAGCGAATACAACTTCTACACCAGCTGTCTGGTACCATGTATCCATTGCAGCAGTAATCTGCTGGTCACCGTAGAACTGTCCACCGTATACGTATTCAACTGATACCTGATCAGCAATTCCCAGTTCTTCAGCAGCCTTATTTACCCCCTGAACGAAACCGTATCCGTAGCGGATTACAGCTGGAACACCCATTCCACCAAGGAATCCAAGGTGACGGTATCCTTCCTTAACTGCTGCATAACCAGCCATAAATCCAGGGATTTCCTCTGAATATACAGCGCAGAATACATTTGAAGGGAGAACGAAATCACCAAGATCGCCTGCACCAATATCAAGACCGATAAATGTAACATCAGAGTTAGCTTCTGCTGTTTCTACAATTGCTTCACCAAAGAGGTAACCAGGGAGTACGAGAACTGAGTAGCCGTCATCGATAGCTGCGTTGATTGATGCAACGCGGTCTGCTGTTGAATCACCAGCTGGCTTGTAGTACTTAAAGTCTACGCCGTTTGATTCAGAAAATGCCTTACAAGCTTCATATGTTGTCTGGTTGAAAGACTGGTCAGTAATATCACCAGAGTCTGTTACCATTGCAACACGAAGTGTAGATTCTGTAGCAGCCTTTACATTTGACTTGTCTTTGCAAGAAACAAATGCAGTAAGAGTAGCTGCAATCAAGAGAGTTGAAAGTAATGCCTTTTTCATTAGATTCTCCTATTAAATTTATTCGCACAACCATGCGAGTATAAACTGTTGACTGTCCATTATATAGAAAAAACAAAAGTAGAAAATACTAAAACACCAATTTTCACATAAATTTTTTCACTTTTTTAGTGGAATTTATATGAATTTGTCATTTTTTCCTTATTTTTAATCTGGAATGTAGCGGGCACGACTGGTTGCTGTTTCGAAAACATCCACTGCACGGATTGCAGGATTATTTCCACCCTGAGTCAATTCCGGTAAAAGTTTAAGCAGTTCCTGACAGATGTACATTGCAATTCTTTCTGCACTGGGATTGTTCTGGAAATATTCTAAGTCATTCAGATTAGTATGGTCAAGTTTCCCGCACACATCCCGCAGAGCCTTCTTAAGACGGGTAAAATCAAGAAGCATTCCCCCGGCATTTAATTCAGGACCTGCCACGTGAACCCTGACAAGATAGTTATGGCCATGAAGATTTTCACATTTTCCATTGTAATCCTGAAGAAAATGTGCCGCTGCAAAATCTGTTTCTACTCTAACTTCAAACATGATAGTAATTCTATCATTCCTTCACGTAAATTTCTATACCAGCCCGCCCGCCGAAAAATACAATCTTTGGGACAGCTTTTTCTTTCATAAGTTGCAAGTATCCATTAAAAGGAGTAAAATCCCAAAATATGAAAAAATCACTTTTTGAACTTTTGCCATCTTTTGAAAATACAATTGTTGATTATGATGGCACTACAATTCTGGATAAATCACTTGCTGAAGAAAATGCAAAAAACTGCATCATTGAATCTCTTGTTTTTGACAGCCGTGATGTAAAACCTTCATCCCTTTTCTTTGCCCTGCCAGGTACACACACCACAGGAAACAGATTCATTAAGGCCGCTATCGAAAATGGTGCAACTGCCGTTGTTTTTCAGGATGAATTCAGCTCTGATGAAATAAGCGAAATCAAATCCGCAGTAGAAAAAGCCTCAGTAAAACCTGTTTTTGTAAAAGTAAAATCTTCCCGCTTTGCAATGAGTCCGGTTTCAAAAACCTTCTATAATAATCCTTCTCACAAACTGGTTATTTACGGAGTTACCGGAACTGAAGGAAAATCTTCAACCGTCGCCTTCATCTGGCAGCTGCTGAGACTTTCCGGCTACAAAGCAGGATTTATTTCTACCGTACAGTATTCCCTGGGTGGAGAAGCAGTTAACAATCCCCAGCATCAGACAACACCTGAAGCTCCTATCGTTCAGCGGGAACTTTACGAAATGCTGGAAAACGGTTGTACTCACGCAGTTGTTGAAAGTTCCAGCCACGGTTTAAGCGAAAAAACAAACCGTCTGGGAGACATTGAATTCGACGTAGGTCTTTTCATGAACGTTACCCTAGAGCACCTGGAATTCCACGGAACTTACGAGCAGTACCGCTTTGACAAGGCAAATCTTTTCCGTGCCCTGGACAAATATGACCACAAGAAAATTATTGACGGAAAAGAAGTAACTGTTCCTTCATTCGGAATTGTCAATCTGGAAGATCCTGCTGCAATTTACTTTAAGAACGCTACATCAAAAAAAGTTGTTGGATTTACAACAGAAGGAATGGCAGGAAAACTTTCTGCTGAAGAAATGAACGCAAATCCTCTTCCAAAAATTCCTGATGATATGGCCTACTTTTCTGCCAGAAATATTGCTTCTGCAAGATTTGGCCTTACTTTTACAATCAATCGTTTTGAAGACCACGACTCCCTTAAAGATGAAAGCCGCCTGATTCACATTAAGGCACCGCTGCCGGGAGCATTTAACGCATACAATATTATGGCCGCAATGATTGCAGTTAGCGGTACAACAAAAAAGCCTCTGGACGAACTGGCCGCTCTTTGTGAAAAACTCACACCTGTAAAAGGTAGAATGACAGTTATAGACAGAGGTCAGCCTTTTGAAGTAATCGTTGACTATGCACACACACCATCAAGTTTTGAAACAATTTTCCCACCAGTAAAAAAACGCTGCACTGGAAAAATGATTTGTCTTTTCGGTTCAGGTGGTGAACGTGATTTAACAAAGCGTCCTCTTCAGGGACAAATTGCAGCCCGTTTCTGCGACACAGTTATTTTAACTGATGAAGATCCTCGCGGAGAAGATTCAGTTGAACTTCTGGAACAGATTGCCGTTGGTTCAAGAAAGGAAGGAAAATGCGACAACAAGGATCTCTTTATAATTCCTGACAGACCAAGTGCAATCCGCAAGGCTTTCAAAATGGCTGGCGAAAATGACATTGTTCTTCTTCTGGGCAAGAGTCACGAAAACTCAATCATCTACAAGGATCACGTAATGCCTTATGATGAAATTTCAGAAGCAAACAAAGCTCTGGAAGAAATGGGTTTTAATAAATAACAACAAGATTGAAGTAAAATATTTTTTAGGAGAACTACATGAATGTAATTTTAATGTACGGCGGAAGATCCGGGGAACATGAAATTTCCCTTATGTCATGCGCATCAGTTGCAAGAAACATTTCAGCTTCTCACAACGTAAAATTGATTTCCGTCAGCAAGGATGGAAAATGGTATCTGGAAGATGATTCTGTAATTAATGAATTGAAAAATAATCCTCAGGCAAAGCTTGAAGTTCATCCAGTAGAAGCAAATCGTGTTTCTGTAATTCCCGGCAGTGCAAAAGATCAGACTTTTTTTGCAAAAGGCCAGGCTATTCCATGCGATGTAGTTTTTCCTGTTATGCACGGAACCTATTCAGAAGATGGAACAATTCAGGGACTTTTTGAAATGTGTTCAATTCCATACGTTGGCTGCCAGACACTTTCTTCTGCTGCCACAATGGACAAGGAAACCACAAAGATTCTCTGGAAATCAGCAGGTCTTCCTGTTGTTCCATACATGTGCCTTACAAAATCTGACATTAATGACAGCAAACGCTATGACCAGCTTTTACAGCAGGCCGCTGACACTCTTAAATTCCCGCTCTTTGTAAAGCCATGTTCAGCAGGTTCAAGCGACGGTGCAAGCAAGGCAAACAATATGAGGGAACTTTCATACGCACTCATGGATGCTTTCAGCTGGGACAATAAAGTTCTTATTGAAAAAGCAATTAATGCACGTGAAATTGAATGTTCCGTTACAGGAAACTCCATCACTCAGGATTCTGGACGCCCATGCACAATGCTCAAAGCATACGGTCCTGGTGAAATTGTTCCAAAGCACACTTTCTATGACTACGATGCAAAGTACAATGATCCTGACGGCGCAGAACTTAAAATTCCTGCCCTTCTTGATGACAAAAAGCTGGATGAAATTCGCAAAACTGCAATGGAAGCTTACAAAGTTGTTAATGCCAGCGGTTTAAGCCGTGTAGATTTTTTCATTGACAGAGACACAGGGGACACTTACTTAAATGAAATCAATACACTTCCAGGATTTACCTCAATTTCAATGTTCCCAAAAATGTGTGAAGCCTTCGGCCTGAAATATACAGACTTAATTGATTACCTCCTTGACGAAGCCCTTGCCGCTTACCAGGACAAATCAAGACTCTGCACTTCACGCTCTTAACTCCAAAAGAGCCTGCGATTCCGATAAGACGTTTTACGACTGGGAGCCGTTTTTTTGTTACATCAGAAAATTTAAAACCACAAGACCGCTTTCTCCAAAAGAGTCAGCGGTCTTTTTTTTTACTGAAGAAGCATCTGGTCATTACTAAGGGAATGCTTTTTAATTGCCTTAAAGCGGGCAACAATATCATCCATTGTAAGTTTTGCTTTTTCTTCCTTATCAATATCCAGAATTATTTCACCGCCGTCCATCATTAAAAGCCGGGTTCCATAATCCAGGGCATGCTGCATATTATGTGTAATCATCATTACAGTAAGATTATTTTCTTCAGCAAACTTTCTTGTAAGCTTCATGATGATTTCTGCATTTCCCGGATCCAGGGCCGCAGTATGTTCATCCAGCAGAAGAATATCCGGCTTTGACATAACAGCCATGAGTAAAGTAAGGGCCTGTCTCTGTCCTCCTGAAAACTGTTCAACGTTATCATTAAGACGATTCTCAAGTCCCATATCAAGAACCTTAAGCTGCTCCTTAAACTGCTGGCGGGTTTTATTGTTCAAACTGATTCTCAATCCCTTCCAGCCTTTTTTGCTTGCAATAATCATATTGTCTTCAAGAGACATTTTTCCAGCTGTACCTAAAAGGGGATTCTGGAAAATACGGCCGATATACTTTGCCCTTTTATACTCCGGCTCTTTTGTAATGTTTCGCAGACTTCCATTATCTTCCAGAAAAATTTTTCCTGTACTTGGAGAAAGATTTCCAGAAATAAGATTCATCAAAGTAGTTTTACCTGCACCGTTTGATCCGATTACAGTAATAAAATCACCTTTGTTAACAGTAAGATTTATATTTTTCAGAGCCTGGTTTTCATCAGGAGTTCCCGGATGAAAAGTAATTCCAATATTTTCAAGTTTAAGCATTTTGACCTCCCGCAGTATCTGCTTTAGGATAAGGCCGTTTCATATGTCTGTTGAAATAAGAAATCACATCTGCCTTGGAAATAATCAGACAGAGAATGATTAGAAGGCCGGTAATCAGCTTAAGGTCGTTTGCAGTAAGACCAATCTTATATCCGTAGCTGCGGCCAACATACATCAAGCCTCTGTAAATTATAGAACCCAGAATTACGCGAAGAGTTTGAAGACCAATTTTATTTGAGCGGATGAAAAACTCTCCCAGCATAAGGGAAGCAAGTCCGGAAACAATTATTCCCGTTCCAGAACCAACATCTGCAAATCCGGAATACATTGCGGCCATTGCACCTGCCAGAGCGGCCATTCCGTTACCTAAACAAATTCCAATTGTTGTTACAGCTTTAGGATTAACTCCCTGGGAAACAACCATCTGACGGTTTGAGCCCAGAGCACCCATTGTTAAACCAAAATCCGTATGAAAGAAAAGATCCAGGAGGAACTTAATTAAAAGAATTACTCCTAAAAGGAAAAGAGCTATCATCCATCCTGAAAAAGCAACTTCCGCAATTCCATGAGCCTTAGCATAAACTACAGCTGCTTCCTTAATATTTGACATAACTGTTGGAACTTTAAGGAAGGAAACATTTGCCCTGTTGTGCATAATTCTCAGGTTAACCGAATAGAGCATTGTCATTGTTAAAATACCTGACAAAAGATCCGGAATATTTAACTTGGTATAAATTAAAGCAGTAATCAGTCCGGCGCACATTCCTGCTGCAAAAGAAATAAGAAGTGCAAGGATTGGATTTACACCCGCAAGAAGCAGGGATGCTAAAACACAGGCTCCAAGCGGAAAGGAACCATCCACAGTCATATCGCAGAAATTTAAAACACGGAATGTGGTAAAAACTCCCAGTACCATAATTCCGTAAATAAATCCTTCAATTAAAATGTTTTGAATCATTTTCTTTTCCTAAAAAAAATCTGGCTGTCAGCAGCGGAAATTCAGTTTAACACAGAATTGTCCACATTGACAGCCAAATTATTTTCTGATTATTTCAATTATTTGTTTTCGAGAACACCGTTTTCAATAATCATATTTGCTTTTGAAAGCCATTCTTCAGGAATTGTAATTCCACAGTTTGCTGCAGCATCAAGATCAAAAAGCAAATCTGAATCACTTGGGTCAGTCATAAATCTTACAGGAATGTCTGATGGATTTGCACCCTTGAGGATATCAACAACCATTTCTCCAGTAGCATAACCTGCCTTATAGTAGTTAAAGCCGGAAGCCATAAAGATACCTCCTTCCATAGCGCCAGTTACGTCACCAGAGAAGATAGGCTTTTTTGCATCACCGAAAACCTGAACCAGAGAAGCAAGTGCAGAGAATACAGTGTTGTCTGTTGTTAAATAAATTCCGTCTACACGATCAACAATTGACTGTGCAGCAGTGATTACTTCAGCTGAAGTTGAAATTGCCTGTTCAACAAGGTTAAGACCTGCTTCCTGGCAACCCTGGCGTACCAGTTCAAGAGCAGAAATTGAGTTTGCCTCAGAACTTGTATAAATGTAACCAAGAGTTTTAATTCCTGTAAGTTCAGCAAACATCTTAATATGTTCAACAGTTGGAATTGCATCTGACATACCGGTTACGTTTCCTTCGCCGTGTTCCAGTGTAGAAACAAGACCTGCTCCCAGAGGATCTGTTACAGTTGCGAAAACTACAGGGCGGTCCTTAATTGTATTTGCAAGAGCTACAGCGATTGGAGTTGCAATTCCTACAGCTACATCAACCTTTTCTCCCGCATACTGATTTGCAATCTGGTTTGCAGTAGAAACATCACCATTTGCATTCTGAAGATCATATTCAGCATCAATTCCAGCAGCTTTAACTGCATCAATGATACCCTGTTCTACAGAGTCCAGTGCAACGTGCTGAACAATTTTTGCAATACCGATTTTTGTTTTTGCGTTTGAGTTATCTTTTTTTGTACAGCCTGTAAATGCCATCAAAATTGCAGCGGCTGAAAGTACAGCTATTGTTTTTTTCATAATCCTTACTCCTGAATAATAATGTTATTATTTATAGAAACAATATAAATCTTTAATTTAATAATTGCAAGAACTTTTTAAATTTTACATAAGTATTTTAAAAGTACATATAAACGTGTTATACTCTTAATATTGTAGGGAATTTAAAAAAGGAGGCGTGATAAAGAGTAATTCCATGAACTTTTTATCACATGCAGTTTTACCGTTGGCAGGACTGCGATATCGTGCCTCCTGCACAAACGCTATTGCGGAGTATTAAAGGAGAACGATTATGGAAGCACATATTTATCCACAGGGATGTGTTTTTAAATCTCTGGAAGATATCAAAGACAAAAAAATCACAGTTATGGGTTTAGGATTAAACGGCGGTGGAGAAGCCTGCGTTAAATTTTTCCTTAAACATGGAGCCTTTGTTATTGCTACAGATATGAAGACTACAGAACAGCTCAGACCAACAATCGATTCCATTACCAGCGACAAATCAATTGATCACAGCCGCCTCATGTACGTTTTAGGCGAACACCGTATGGAAGATTTTGAAACTGCTGACTGTGTAATTAAAAATCCCGGCGTAAAATATCAGGGCAACAAATATCTGGAAGCTGCAAAAGCAATTGAAACCGATATAAGCATTTTCTTAAATTTTACAAAAGCTCCGGTTATTGCAGTCACAGGAAGCAAGGGAAAATCTTCTACTGTAAGCGCAATTTATCACGGACTTCAGCAGTCTGGCTTTACAACATTTTTAGGCGGTAACATTACAGTCAGCCCGCTCACCTTCCTGGAAGAAACAAATGAAAAAACTCCGGTTGTACTGGAACTTTCAAGCTGGCAGCTGTCTGACCTGAGGGGAAGAAAACTTCTTAAACCAAAGATTTCAGTTATTACAAAAATTGTTCCGGATCACCAGAACTGGTACGGAGCAATGGACCCTTATGTAGAAGACAAAAAACTCATCTTTGCAGATCAGGACGAAAATGATTTTACAATTCTTGACTGTGATGAAGATAAATATCAAAGTGAAGCAGGCAATCCAAATCCGGACTTTAAGTGCTGGGGTGATTATTTCGCATCTGAAACAAAAGCTAAAGTTCTCCGCTACAGCAAAAAGACTCTTCCTGCAGAAGTTTGTGGTATTTATCAGAAAGCTGAAGCAGACGGAAATATTTCCGGTTACGTACAGATAAATGGTAAAACAGAAAAAATCATGGGAAGTCTTCAGGTACCTGGAGATCACATGAGGACAAATGTTTTAAATGCAGCCCTCTGTCTTTACCTGATGGGTGTTCCGGCAGAAAAAATTGTTCAGGCAGTAGGTTCCTGGAAAGGAATTCCTCACAGACTGGAACGCTTCCATGAATGGACCTGCCCTAAGGATTCAAGAAAAGTTGTTTTCTTTAATGATTCTGCCGCAACAGTTCCGGAAGCTGCAGCCGCTGCAAGCCAGTCCTTTAACCAGAGTGTAGTCCTGATTTCAGGTGGTACTGATAAAAATCTTGACTTTGTTCCACTTGCCCGCACTTTAATGGGAGAATCCGGTACTAAATATCTTCCGAAAGAAATCTATCTTCTTTCAGGAACTGGAACCGATAAACTCACACCTCTTCTGGACAAGGCAAAAGTTCAGTACAACGGACCTTTTGATTCTCTGGAAGTTCTGCTTAAAATCCTTAAGTCCAATCTGGAAGGTGGATGTGCAGAAAAACTTTATGGTTCAGCAGCAGACGGAGAATTACCTGTAGTCTTCTCTCCTGGAGCAACATCATTTGGAATGTTCCTGAATGAATTTGACCGTGGAGATAAATTCAAGGCAATGGTAAAGGAAATCTTTTCCTAAAAATCTAACATAAAAAAAGGCTACCACTTGAAAAAGCGACAGCCTTTTATTCTGCTATTGATTCAATTAGATTCCGTTAAAGTGAGTTCTTGTTTTTTCAAGAACGTATTCCTTAAACTCTTCCAGCTTCATTGTCTGCTGTGGCAGTTTTGAAGAGAATCTGAATCTTACGCAGACTGAATTTTCTTCAGCTTCTTTTGCACCAACTACCAGAATATATGGAGTTTTGTGTTCAGAAGAAATCTGCTTAATCTTATTCTTCATATTGTCATCATCAGTGTAAGCCTTACAACGGATTCCAGCAGCAGCTAAAGTTGAATAAACCTTCTTTGCATATTCATTGAAATCAGGGCTTACAGGAACAACTGCAGCCTGTTCAAAGTGCAGCCATGCAGGCATAGCACCAGAGTAGTTTTCAATAAGAATACCCAGGAAGCGTTCCATTGATCCCAGTACTGCACGGTGAAGCATAACAGGATGATGTTTCTGGTTATCTGCACCAATATATTCAGCGTTAAGACGTTCTGCAGAAGGAAGCTGATAGTCCAGCTGAATTGTACCACACTGCCACTGACGGCCAAGGGCATCCAGCAGAGTAAACTCAAGTTTTGGACCGTAGAAAGCACCTTCACCAGGCTGAATCTCATACTGCATTCCGGCAGCTACACAGGCATTTGCAAGAGCCTTTTCTGCATGTTCCCAGGTTGCAACTTCACCAACATGATCTTCCGGCATTGTAGAAAGCTTAACGAGAAGTCCCTTATCAAAACCAAAGTCCTTGTATACACCAATCAAAAGACGGCAGAACTTTTCAACTTCGCTTTCAATCTGATCTTCAGTACAGAGAATATGTGCATCATCCTGAACAAATCCGCGTACACGCATAATTCCATGAAGAGTACCGCTTGGTTCATTGCGCACGTCATGTCCAAATTCAGCAAGACGCATTGGCAGATCTTTATAAGAGCGGGTCTTTGACTTAAAGATTTCCAGTGCACCTGGACAGTTCATCGGCTTAATTGCAAAAAGACGCTTTTCAGATTCAGTAATGAACATATTTCTCTGATAGTGTCCCCAGTGGCCTGAACGTTCCCAAAGAGTACGAGGCATAATTGCAGGAGTGTTTACTTCTTCATAGCCGTCTTCAATTTCTTTCTGACGCATATAATCCTGAAGTGTCAGGTACATTTTCCATCCGTTTGGATGCCAGAAAATCTGACCTGGATCTTCAGGGTCAAGGTGGAAGAGGTCAAGCTGAACACCAATCTTTCTGTGGTCACGCTTATCTGCTTCTTCCAGCATTGCCAGATAATCCTTTAAATCATTCGGCTTGTAAAAACAAACTGCATAAATACGGGTAAGCATTGCCTTGTCGCTGTCACCGCGCCAGTAAGCACCTGCAGTCTTCATCAACTTAAATGACTGCTGATTAATTTCCTTTGTATTTGAAACGTGAGGTCCACGGCAAAGGTCAAGAAAATCTCCCTGCTGATAAGTAGAAATAGTTTCTCCTTCCGGAAGATCGTTAATCAGTTCTACCTTATAAGGCTGATCTGCAAAAAGTTTCAGAGCTTCTTCCTTAGAAACTTCTTTACGGATGAAGTCCAGGTTTTCTGCTAAAATTTTGCGCATTTCCTTTTCAATTGCAGGGAAATCTGTTTCTGAAGGCTTGGTGTTTGTGGTGGTAGTGGAAAAATCGAAATCGTAGTAAAAACCATTGTCAATTGCTGGTCCGATTGCAATTTTTGTTCCCGGATACAATCTGAGAACAGCCTGTGCCATAACATGAGCACATGAGTGACGAATTGTCTGTAATTTTTCATCAACTGCCATAAAAACACCTTCTTATAGATAAAATTTATATAGTTTAGTAGATTAAACTTTTTTTATTCATTTATCAATAGAGCAGTTTTTACGTTTTTTTCTATATATAGCCCGAATGTCGAGTTTTGAAAATCAACGAATTTATCAAAAAAAACAGCTCCCAGTCATGAAAACAACTTATCGAAACCGCAGGCTCGCCTGCTACACGTATTTTGTGCTTGTAATTATTTACG
>JAEEGH010011839.1_pt1 | contig 19714 bp, 18 predicted proteins | sample 9134181 | NCBI WGS metagenome assembly JAEEGH01 (sample SAMN16246544, study PRJNA631951) | gut metagenome | biome: gut microbiome; feature: rumen; material: DP-attached | host: Bos | place: Iran: Karaj | collected 2018-10 | reverse complement strand
GTGAGGAGGGAAGGAGTAAGGAGAGAAGGAGTAAGGAGGACACCTGCTGTGAACTGCATGTCCATCAGTTTGCTCTTGTGGCGCAGGTCCTTGTATTTGGCATAGTTGGCAGCGGTATAGTCCAGACGGATACCGGCAGCGAGCGTGCGCCATACATCCACACCGACAGCCCCCGTCAGACGGTAGGTGTCGCGATGCTTGGTACCTGTATTGACCAATGAATCCTCCACTATATCGAAAGGTTTGTGGTTGGGACTGACAAAGGCTGTTCCCGCCATATCACGACCGGAGAAATTATCGTAGGTCATAGCGCCAAAGACCACCGCACGCTGACTGATACGGGTAAACGACTCCACATTGGCTGTAGCCTGAAAGTGATCAGGCGACTCATACCAGTCAACCAATCCGCCTTTGCTCTTTTTCAATGACAGTTCTGCTTCGGAAATAGCGGAATGGGAGAATCTTGTCAACCCCGCAGCATTCTGGCTGGTGAGCCACGCGTCAGTCCGCTTCACAAACTGGTAGTCGCGAAGCAGCAGAGAGTCCTGACCGTAGCACAATGACGCTACGGCCAGGATTGCAGAGATGATTATCAGTCGCGGAGAGAACACTTCTGACGCTCGTGGAAATCGTTGGTAGAGTTGTTGGTGTCCATATAGACGATGTGGGCGCCATTCTTCATACTGGCTTCTGCATCGATGCCGCTGGGGTCGGTAGAATCGTCGACACCAAGCGCATAGCCGTAAACCAGTTTGCCGGCATTCTCAGCCAAAGCCTCTGTAGCCGCTTTGTCTACATTGCGATAGACGGTATGACCGAGTTGGTTGGTCAATCCTGCGAAACCTGCATCGACAGCAGCCGTCAGACGCTTGTTGCTATCGCTGACCTTGGCTTTCTGGAAGACTTCCAGGCCGTCGATAATCCAGTCGTTGGTCACCTTCAGACAGGCATTGATATCTTTTGCCTCACCACCATCGTACCAGAGGTTATCGGCATTCTCAGCAAAAACAGCAGGATCGACATCCTTGGTCTGGAACACAAAGACTGCAGGCGAGGTATTGCTCAACGGCCATGAGTTGGCCACACCCAGTCGCTTGGCTTTCAGATAGTGCGAGGTGGGAATCACACTGGCTGGTGTAGGATACCAGGAGGTGTTGGCGAATCCGCTCTCAGGGTCGTACATGCAATAATACTCAGCATGGGCATAATTAACCGACTGGCTGTAGGTCTGCGTATTATCGATAGCACCGCTGACGTTGATTACCACCTGTGAGTAAGGCTCGATAATCAGGCTGTAGGGATACCACCACAAGCCTCCGAAAGCGGGCGTGAACCCTTCGGCCTCGTAAGAAAGTTTGCCATCCTCCGTATAGTTCTTATTGTTGGCATGGCCATTATAAGGCGATGCGAAAGCAATACAGAGGTTGTTCACCACTGCCTTCTGAGAACAGTTGTTGTAGAGCACGATGCACTTGTCGTTTGAGAATGCGCTGGAACCCTCGTCTTTAGGGCAACCGCCATTATAGAGTTCCTTGATGACAATCTGGTCGACGTTGGCATCAGCCTCATAAGGCATCTGCTGGACATACTGGATGTCCTTCACATCAGAAGTCTTGATTTCGGTCGTGGTGCCGTCGGCGTGGGTAATCACCATCTTCCACTCACTTTGTGCACTTACACTGGTTGCTGTTGCCACAAGGGCTACGATAGAAAGTATCAGTTTTTTCATAATGCTTTATTATTTTACTTTTATTACTTTTTTACTTTAAACGACTTACTTGGCGTACGGAGGACATAAACGCCATTTGGCAGACTCATAAGACTGACGCTTGCACGTCCGTCCTGATCAGCCTTCACCTTGGTTACCATCTTACCATCGATGGCATAGACACTTACGAGGGCTCCGGGCGTGAGTCCCTCAAAACTGGCCTCGCCAAATGAGAACTGCAGACGGTCTGCGTCTTTCACACCATCTTTGACGGCCTCAATACGGGTGGTCTCCATCTCTCCGAATGAGAGTTTCAGGCCTTCCAGTCCGACTGTCATCGTCTGGCCACTACAGGTCACCACCAGGTCGCTGCCGCTGTAGGTCACAACGGGCGCTTCGGCGAGTGCAAACTTACTGACAGCGCCATTGCTCTCTGTCAATACCAGGCACTCTACGGTATCTGCCATCGCCGATAAGGGCAGCAGCAGGGCCACAAGCGCCAACAGGTTTACTACTTTTTTCTTCATGTTATTACTTTTAAAAATGTGATTATATAATGTTTATTGTACAATTCTTTTCTTCGACATGGTCAGCGTCAGCGGAACAACATTGCTACTATCGGGTGAGACGATGATCATGCTCCTTACGCCGTTGAAATTATATCGCCACCATGTATCGCCCAGCGAATCGACAAACTGTGTGCTGCTGCTGGTTTCATAGATGCCTGCAGGCACTTGGAACGAGGCACACCCGCCGTTGTCCGCCGGGCTGATGAATATGCTGGCATTGGCATCTTTCAGTTCCACCAGAGCGCCGGCATAGGGCTCGATACTACCCTCGGGATACACCAGTTGCACGGTCACGCGGCAAGTGCCCATCGTCTCGTCGTAGGAGCAGGAGAGGAAGGAGAGAAGGAGGAAGGAGAGAAGGAGTAAGGAGGGGAGTCTTTTCATATCTTCAGTCTTAATGAGAGTCCGTAATAATAACTGGGTACGTAGCCGCTGCTGAAGAGCGAGGTCTCAAGGTCGGTCTGCGAGGAGTGTACCTTCTTCATCGTGTTGAAGAAGTTGTTGGCATAAAACGATACGCTGACATGGTCGCCTATCTCTTTCGTCACGCTGAGGTTGGCAGAGTAATAACTGCTCAACCGGTTGGGGTTCATCACATATGGATAGTTAGAACGCACCACCAGCTTGGCCAGGTCGTTATAAAGCGCCTGGTCGTTGTCTTTCGCCCACAGGAACTTCTCGGCAAAGGGAATCAGCTGGTCGGGTTGTCCCCAAGTGGAATAGTATTCCGGATAAAGGGCGATGTACTTGTTCTCGGTACTGCCGTCATAGGGTTTGCCGAAATAGTCGGAACTGTTTTCCAGCATGATGCCGCGTGTGTCGTCGGAGAACTCACTTAGCTGTCGGCGATAGTTATAGAGCGATGACTCGATGCGAGCCGACACAATCAGACGTATACGGGGAATGTGAGTGGTGAGAGTGACGTTCAGGTTCAATTGTCGGGAGAGTGAGCCGTTGGCGATGGCTGCATTGGCACTATAATTCGTGCTGGTGACATTCGATCCCCGGTAATAGCCCACATACTGATAGAGCTGATTGCCCGTCATAGTGGCGTTGACACCCAGGGGAATGTCTGCATAGAGCACATCATCAATACCTTTGTAATAATAGTAGTTGCCATCCAATCGAATCTGGGTGAGCAAGGTCTTGATGGGCGCAAAATCCACAATCCATTCCAGTCCGTAACGACTCACAGGTGTGGCATTGACATACTGGTCGTTCACAGCATAAGTGCGGCGCTCAGTTCCTGTTAACTTGCGGTCGGCCACCGTTCCGGTAGCATCGCTGACTGTTACCACACCCGTCTGTCTGTCGATACTGAACCGACGGTTGTCTACAGAGATACCCACCCCGTTAAGCGCTGATGGCGGGGTGTACAGATAGGTCATCGGGATGTAGATATCTGTCGACATATACGAGCGGAACGTCTTATGGTGGAAAGCAGAGAGGTTAATACGGGTTCCCTTGATATCCATCTCGATGCCGATATCTGTCTGATGGGTGTACTGCCATTGCAGGTCGGGATTGTACATCGCCTGTGAGGGCAACGTGTGATAGGCATAGTACGACTTGTTGTCGGCGGTGCTGGTCGAGGCGAATGCCAGCCGGTCGGCGTATGTCGGTGAGGGATAGAGTACTTGGAACGATGGCAGTTTCACACTCTTTCCCCATCCGGCATGAAGCACCAATTCATTTATCCAACGTTTACGCTGGCGGCGCCAAAAGACATAACGGCTGTTCAGACGTGGCGACAGACTGCTGACGGTGCCGTATTGTGACTCGTCGATAAATGTGATATCATCGCGCAGGCCAGCCGTCAGTTCGAATGTCGAAAGCCGTGTGGTGGGAACCGACAGTTTCTCTTCTACGTACAGCGCCAGATTGTTCATGGCTGGCAGGCGGTCGTAACGGTACTCACGCCAAGTGGGAGCATAGCGCATATCAGCGTAATACGTGCCTTGTCCGCAGTTCTTGCTGCCTGCATACTCCACACCCACCAGCAATCGGCTCAGCCATTGTCTGCCTGCCACGGTGAAGCGCAGGTTGTTGTTGGCCTTCATCTTGAGCGTCCAACTGGCAGGTTTCGAGTCGTTATAGCCCAGCACGTACCAATAGCCCGTAGGACCCAGTACGATATTCGGAACGGCAGCCCCTGCCACATAGTCGTCTGCTACGAAATATCCTTCCTCGCGCGTATGGATATAAGGTTGTGTGGAGGCGCTGCCTGTGCTGGTATAACTTTCGCTCTTACGGTCTGGCAGCGAGAAGGTACCACTCAGGCTGATGTTCGTCAGCCAGGATTTACCCGGCAGCCATTGCAGATGAATGTTACCACGCACCACATTGTCGCGCACTTTCTTATAATCGTCCAGTTCCTCGTCAGGGTCGGCTTCAGAGTTGTAGCCACCGATGTTGCCCGTCACACCCACACTGAGCGTCAGAGGCGCAGATTCCTGGAAGAAAGTATTTGAATAGTTCAGCGACAGGATATTGCGCTGATAGGCCGTATGGGGTGAAGCAGCATCGGAGAAGGAACGAGCGTGTTCTAATGAGGTGTTCAGAATACCAAGTCTGCCACCCAGATCAAAACCTTTGTTAAGTGCTATCTGACGCGTATGCTGGTTCAGTTTGCCTTCGATGATGAAAGGCGACTTTCCCTTGCGGGTATTCACCTTGACGATGCCGTTCGACAAATCGCCGTATTCTACGGAAGGGATGCCCGTCACCACCTCTACGCTCTCGATATTCGAGGCACTCAGGGTACGGGTGGAGGCAGCCATCGTTTCACCTGTGACAGCATTATTATCCAAACGCATGCCGTCCACCTCGATAGCTGTACCAAACGAGGCATTGCCTTTCTCCTGTGTCGCACTCCGTAAGCTAAGCCGATTGTCGCTCATGAGCGACGGATTGACCGTCTTGCCGCCTGGTAAGAGGGTCGACAAATCACTAATATTGAGTATTTGTTGGTTGTCGAGGGTGGTGCGTCCGATGGTATAACTGGTCGTTGCCTCGTCTTGTATCCGCTTGGCCGTGATGGTCACGCCTTCCAGTTTCAGACTCTCCTGTTGAATCCGAAGGGTCAGATCGAGCACATCGCGGTTGATGGTCATTGGCCATGTGTGTTTACGATAACCCAGACATTGTACCGTCAATGTGGTCTTGCCAGGTTTGACATGTTTGATGGTGAAAGTGCCTTTATCATCGGTGATTGCCCACAATCCGCTTTCCGAAATCAGGATGCTGGCATACTCTACCGGCTGTCCGTCGCCGGCATCGATCACCCTGCCTGAAAGCACATAATCCTTAGCCTTCACAGTCATGGAAAAGCCAAGGGTCAGAATCATGATTAACAACAGCTGCATCGTTTTCATTTCGGAGTGCAAAATTACTGATTTTCAGCAACATGGCCAATACTCATTTGTAGGTATTTTGATGTTACGGCATTGCAGGCTATGCTTTTTTTTCGTACCTTTGCAGGCCGAAATAATTTATAATTTATTATATATGAAAAGAATACTAATATTATTATGCACAGCTACGGCTATGCTCACCATGCAGGCACAGACGCTGCCACAAGATCCCACCATCCGTACGGGTAAGTTGAAGAACGGTATGACTTACTATATCCGCCACAATGCCCGAGAGGCGGGGCTGGCTGATTTCTACATTGCCCAGCGCGTGGGGTCGATTTTAGAGGAACCCCGTCAGCGCGGACTGGCGCATTTCCTGGAACACATGGCCTTCAACGGCACAAAGAACTTCCCTGGTAAGGGCAAGAAGCTGGGCATTGTGCCCTGGTGCGAGACCATCGGCGTGAAGTTCGGCGCCAACCTCAATGCCTACACCTCTATCGACCAGACGGTATACCACATCGGTTCCGCCCCGCTGAAGCGTGAGGGCATCATCGACTCCTGTCTGCTGGTGCTCCATGACTGGAGCCACTATCTGTTGCTCGAAGATGCTGAGATCGATAAGGAGCGTGGCGTGATTCATGAGGAATGGCGCACACGTCGTGCAGGAATGGCGGTACAGCGATTGCAAGAACAGGCTATGCCGAAGGTGTACAAAGGCACCAAATATGAAGACTGTCTGCCCATCGGCTCGATGGATATCGTCGATCATTTCCCCTATCAGGATCTGCGCGACTATTACCAGAAGTGGTATCGCCCCGACCTGCAGGCCATCATCGTAGTGGGCGACATCGATGTCGACAAGATGGAGAGGAAAATCAAGAAGATCTTCTCCCCTATCCCCATGCCGAAGAATGCTGCCGAGCGCATCTACTATCCCGTGAACGACAACGAGAAGATGATCATCGATATCGAGAAGGATAATGAACAGCCCATCGCACTCTGTCATATCTACCAGAAGCGCGATGCCACGCCTGACAGTGAGAAGAACACAGAGAAATATCTGCGCGACAGTTACATCGACGGATTGATCCGCACCATGTTGAACGACCGTCTGGTGGAGTTGCGCCAGTTGCCCGTGCCACCGTATCAGAGTGCTACGGCCCGTGCCTCGCAGTTCTTCCTAAGCCGCACAAAGGACGCTTTCTCGTTGAGCATCAGCTGCAAGAAGGACAACATCCTGGGTGGTATCATCTCGGCTGTGGGGGTGGCTGAACGGGCCCGTCAGCACGGCTTTACGCAATCGGAACTGGACCGTGCCAAGAAACAACAGCTGAATGCCGCCGAGCGCCGTGCCAATATGAAGGACGACTACCGCAACTCGCACTATGTGAACGTATGTGTCGACAACTTCCTCGAAGGCGAACCGCTGCTCAGCGTCGATTTCAAACTGGAGAATACCCGCAAACTCGACCGCGAGGTGACGCTGGCCGAAGTGAATGCTGCCGTGAAGGAACTGATCACCGACAAGAATCAGGTAGTCATCATGTACGCCCCTGATAAGGACGACTACGAAATCCCCTCAGCCCAGCATATAGAGCAGGTCATCCTGTCGACCCAGCAACACGCCTATGCCCCCTATCAGGAGGCTCAGCTGGCAGAGTCGCTGGTCAGCGAATTGCCCAAGGCCGGCACCATCGTCAGCGAGAAGCCCTATCGTCACGGCTTTACCGAAATCACCCTCAGCAATGGTATGAAAGTGTATGCCCGTAAGACCGATTATGAGGCCGATGCCATCTCCATGCGCATGTATGCCGACGGCGGTACTTCGCTCTATGGCGACGAGGATATCCCCAATTTCAACCTCATCTCGAGTGGTGTCACAGAGGGTGGCGTGGCACAGTTTGATGCCGTCACCCTGCGCAAGATGCTGACGGGTAAGAGCGTCCGCGTCAGTCCATCGGTAGGTACCAGAGGACAGAGCATCAGCGGTAGTGCATCGCTGAAAGATATGGAGAGCATGTTCCAGCTGGCTTACCTCTACTTCACCCAGCCGCGTAAGGACACAGCCGCCTTTGCAGGATTGATGAACCGCCAGTATGCCTTCCTTGCCAACCGCAACGCCTCGCCAAAGGTGGATTACAACGACTCCATCCGCGCCATCCTCTATGATCATCATCCACGCATGGAGCCTGTGGTGCAGGCAACGCTGGAGAAGGTGGATTACGACCGCATCCTTCAGATTTATAAGGAACGTTTCAGCGATGCAGCCAACTTCAAGACCGTCATCATCGGCAACTACGACGAACAGCAGCTGCGCCAGCTCGTCTGTCAGTATCTGGCCACACTCCCTGCTACCAACCGTCACGAACAGACCGACTTCAGCCGGATTCCTCAGATTGTCGGCGGCGAGAAGGTGGTGAAGTTCAGCAAGCCACAGGCCACACCGCTGGCCAATGTCAGCATCTATCTCACAGCCGATGTCCCCTTCACGCCTCAGAGCGACCTCGAGCTCGACTTCTTGAAGCGTTGTCTCTCCATCGCCTATACCGACTCCGTACGTGAGGAGAAGGGCGGTACCTATGGCGTCAGCGTCGACTTCGAACTCGATAAGGATGACAAGCCCAATGCCACGATGAAGATCTCCTATAATGCTGATCCCAGTCGTTACAACGAGCTGAATCCGATTGTCTATCAGCAGTTGAAGAATATTGCCGACAACGGACCCGCAGCCTCATCGATGCAGAAGGTGAAGGAATACCTGATCAAACAGTATGCCCAGGCCGCCATCACCAACGACTACTGGAGCTACATCATCTGGCATGAGCTCGACGACGATACCGACTTCGACCGCGACTATTGTAAGATGGTCAGCGATATGACAGCCGCCAACGTGCAGCGTATGGCCCAGCAGCTTCTGGCCGCCAAACGTTGTATCGAGGTGACGATGTTGTCAGAATAATCCGCAACGGATAATGCATGCGCACCAAGAAAGAGGGCTGACATCCATGTTCGAATGTCAGCCCTCTTGTTGAGTTTACAGAAATCCGTTCAATCCGCGGAATCTGAAGGCGCTACGCTCTAATCCTTGTCGAGGCCGTCGTCGCCGTCGTCATCGCCGCCGGTGTTGTCGCTACCGCCTCCGGTATTAGTGCCGCCGCCGGTATCAGTGCCGCCCTGATTCTGCGAACCGCCCTGCGAGTCACCGCCCTGAGTGCCGCCTTGGTTCTGTCCGCCGGTGTTCTCAGTGCTGCCGCCAGTGCCGTTGTCGTCGCCCTCTGGGTCTTCAACGGTACCCGGGTCAGCCGAGGTCACACGCTTCACGATCTCACCGTTGCGGTCGTAACAGGTGATCTGAATCGCCGTGTTGGCCAGCTCATCCTTCAGCGCCACGGTAGGCGTGAAGATGATACGGCGGGTGGTGATGAGCGATGTCTTCACATCGTTGACATCCTCCACCGCCTTGGCCGACAGACCGAAGCGCATGTTACCCAGTCCGGGCAGCGCCACTGAGTGACCTTCTGTGGCCCAGGCCTTGATCACCTCGCCAGCACCTTTCCAACAGGCTTGCATCACGCCTTCGCTCACGCCTGAGCGGATGGCGGCTTCCTTAATCACTTTGTCCTGGTCGAGTGTCGAGTACAGGTCGGGCACCATCACATAGCGCCAAATGCCAGGATCGTTCTCGTTCTTGGAGAATTTCAGCTTCTTCTCCTTCGCTTTTACTTTTAATGCCATAGTCTTAAAAATATTTCATGGTATTAAACTACTATTCGGCCAACTGCACCGGGTGGCCGCTTCCCGCTTTATTATGGTACAAAGATACAAAAAATATTTGAATTATGCAAGCATTTTCGTCAATATTTTTAGTGAAATTTTACTAATAATCCCCATGTTTTTCACAAGGCCTTCCAACACTTTTTCCATGGCCTTCCGACAAGTGTCAGGAGGCCTTCCTGCAAATAGTATTTAGTATCGTGAATAGCCATGCGATGCCATGTGGGGGGGCAGATGGGGCAGAAATACATGGAAATAATAAAAAACAAATCCCTAAATCACCTGATTCGTAATTCAGGGATTTAGGGATTTATTTTTCATATTCGTAAGAAAAATCTGCCCCATCTGCCCCCCGAGGCTTCTCAGAAGGGCATGACGGTATCCTCTGAGGCATCCTGTTTGCGTTCGCGCTGCTGACGGTCGAAATCGGCCAATACGGCTGTGTACTTGTATGTACCACGTTTTTTCTTTGCCTCAAAGCCCATGGACTTCATGGCTCTCCCAATAGCCGTTGTCGTGAAGCCTCGCCCGTGGAATCCCCGGGTGTTGAGCTCTTTGAGCAGATCGCCGGCAGAGTAGGCCTCAGGATTGTCTATGTCTTCAGGCATGCGTACGAATGTCAGCAGCGCCTCCGTGACATCGTCGGGCATCAGGTACGGCAGGTTGTGATCACTGATCTCCTGGCTCTCCTCCTGGTTGGGCTTCGTACAGAACCCGTTGTCGAGCAGCCACAGTGCCTGGGCGTAGGCCCCCTCATATGGTAGAGGATGGTCATTGAGATTGATGGTGCCGGCGAGGTTCACTGCCAGATAGCGTCGGTCGCCTTCCGCCTCACGGATGAATTTGTCGTGATTGGTGGCAGCGATGAGCGAGGCTTTACGGTCGCGCATCTCGCGGAAGTGGGCATAGCTGTCGCGCAGGTATGACTTGCTGGCCGTGATGGCATACTTGTAAGCTTCCGACTTCTGAAGGTTGCTGACATTAAACTCGTCGAGGAACATCAGCGGTGTTTCGGACATGGAAATCTCGAAGTCTTTGTCGACACGCGATGAGGGATTGACGGGGAAGAGATAGGATGCCAGCTGTGGAGGCAGGATGTGACGCACAAAGAAGGTCTTTCCGATGTGCTGATGACCATAGAAGACGGGCATGATCGGATTCTCGTCGACCCTTTTGCGCCACATGCCCACCATGCCTGTAAACCACTTATGAAACATGTGGTCGTAGAATGCCTGATTCTCCGGGTCGCCAAAGACCATGTGTCCGACGAAAAAGTCCTGGATATAGTCAGGGTCACCCTCCTGCCATTCCGGCAGTTGCTCCAGATAGTCACGGAAGGGGTCGAAGTCGTTGGTGAAATCACGGTTGAAGATGATATGCTCCACATCCTTGGCGCTGATCTTCATACCAGTTTCCTTCAGCCGGCAGTAGTAGGTCGATAGGTCGCGGTCGCGCACGGGTCGCCATGATTCTCCCGGCTCTAAGATTTCTGCGCGGTTGAGCCAGGTGTTGAAGCGCCATTGGGCCATGCCTCTCAGCAATTGGTAGGCCTGACTCATCCTGGCCTCCGATTCCTGCTTCTTCTGATGGGCGGTCTTGGTGCGCCGACCTCGTGGCAGCGAGGTGTCGATGCCGCAGTCGGAAGCCATCTTCATCAGCGTGCCAAGTGACACGACGCCGCGTCCGGACTTCAGACAGTTGGAAAACTTTTCGTCACACTCCTCCCGTTTGTAGCCGGCATACTGGCTACAGATGAGGTGGTAACTCTCACGTGCCTGTTCACCGAGCGAGGCACAGGCAAAGGTGACGTCCATCCAACTCTTATAGTCGCTGGTCAGGTCGGCACCGCTCTCCGCGATACGACGGGCAACGAGCGCCAGATGATCGACGTCGGAATAACTGTTTTGTGTCTTTTTCATGTTGCTTGTTTATTTATTGGTTAGACTTATGTTTCGGATGCACATAGCAAAGCGGGTCGTGTGGCAGGAAGCAGGCGCGGCAGACGTCCGATCCGGATGTGTCGACGGGTATGCCGTAGTGGAAGATGACATGCTGTCGGGCGGCCTCAAACTGCAACTTGAAGTCTGCGTCAAGCCACCACTCTGGTAATGAGATAACCCATTTGATGCCCCGGCCTTTCGGACTGAGGAAGCAAAGTTCTGTTTCGACGTAAGGATCGCTGATCAACCGATGCATCAGTTGTCGGGCCTCTGCTTCCGAATCCAGGTCGTCGATATCCAGGACCAGATATGGCGAACGTCCTATCAGGCTCTTGGCATTCCGATAAGTGAAGGATCCCGAGAATGTGGCTATCCTGAAGTTGAGCTTCTTGTAGTCGCTGAGTTCGTCGCGAGTCGCGCCCTGTTGCACCATTTCCCGCAGACGGTCGGTGGCTGCCTTGGCCTGCTCGGATATGATAAATTTGTACACATGCGCGATGTCTGTCGCACTTTCCGGCTTCACTGCCAGTACGGCTGTTCCCTTGGGGTTACGGTAGCCGCATCCGTAAACCGAGAATTGATTGTTTGGTGTGTCCATTTTTGTTATCCTCTGATAATTGAATATTAATATTTGATAAATATGACCATCGGATAGGGCCATTTTTTGGCGGATAACAAAAATAACATTAAATTTGCACCCGCTTTATTACCATTGTCTGATGGTGTAAAGAAGGACCGGTCTCCGATGAAGTTTCCTAGGCTACAAGAGACCAGTCCGGTGTGTGCCCCGCCATATCCCCTGATAGGCGGGGCCTTTTTCATGGATCAGATATTATGTCATTCTTCTTTTCACGGTTTTTGATTTGACGTTGTTTCATAAAGTACACCTGACCTTGGAGGTCGTCGTCAAGAGAGGGCTGGCGAACCAGGTCGAACATGATGTTGCCGTTCTCGTAGTTGAAACCCAGCGTGTCGAACATGACCTTGGTGGGTACGTAAAAGTATCCACTGGACTCACGGACTGAAAAGGCATCCTCACTACCCTCATTTATAATAATAAGGTATAAGGACTTGTTTTCATCGTCTTGCGCAAACTTTGCAAACTTTCCCGACTTAAAATCCAAGGCTGTGGCCGTCTCGGCAGTAAAGCCGAGTCTGCCAGACGCCTGGATGGTCGCTTTCAATTTTGTTGCAAATTGCTTTGCACTTAGTATCGTAATACCCATAATTCTTAAATTTTGCTGCAAAGATAGTAAATATTATCCTTTCTTCCAAATGTTTTGCATAAAAATATCGAAATTACAGATCTTTTTCTTCGAATTGGCAGATTTTTACTTTTGTGACAATTTTGCAAAGAGAACAAAAAGAGAGCAAAAAGAAATGGAAAAGACGTGTTCCCCTGATAGCTAAGTTTATCTGACGCATTGTCAGAAATGCAAGATATCCTGCACCCGAAGTGGCATAGGGATATATCCAGATAAGACCATCATTTTTTTTCTCGAAAATTTGTAAGTTTCGAAAAACTTTCGTATCTTTGCCACCGTGATTCGCATGAGTCACATCTATCTGTTGACTCGTGAACAGGCCGAACACCTCTTTTTAAGTGAAGAGTTAAGAGTGAAGAGCGAAAAATTGGCTACTGCACTTCCTTTTACAAAGGTGCGTGATGCTGGTTCGCTACGCACCATCAAGAAGGGCAAGGCCAAGGTGGCCGAAGCTCCTTCAGAGCAGGATTGGAATCATGCTGCCGTCTACAGGATTCAGTTGTCCGTAACGGAGGCAGATTCTTCCCTCTTGCGCATTCATTATCGTGGCGATTGTGCCCGTCTTTATGCCAATGGCAAGCTGGTGGCCGACAACTTCTATTACGGTCGTCCGTTCCTCTATGGCTTGTGGCGATTGCCCAAGGACTGTACTGAATTGGAACTACGCATCCTGCCCCTGCAACCCGATGCACCGATATACCTGCCTCGCGAAGCCGACCGCACGGCTGGCGAAGCCATCACAAAAATAGAAATCATCAATCGCAATTAGCCCATGAAACAACTGCTGATAGCTTTATCATTTATCATTTCTCATTTGTCATTTAGCAGCGTAGCTGCGCAAACAATTTCCCTCGCAGGCCCTTGGGACCTCTCCCTTGGCGACAGCACCGTCTATCACGACTATGTCATGTTGCCAGGTTCCATGCTGACCAACGGCAAGGGCAATGATGTAACTACCAAGACGCAATGGACGGGTTCGCTCTACGACTCGTCGTTCTACTTCAATCCCTATATGGCGAAATATCGCGTCGAGGGGCAGATGAAGTTTCCGTTCTTCTTGACACCTGAAAAGCATTATGTAGGTAACGCTTGGTATAAGCGTAGCATCTATATTCCCAAAAACTGGAAAGACCGACGCATCACACTGTTTTTGGAACGTCCGCACATCGAGACCACCGTTTATGTGAACGGTCGGCGTGTTGGACACCAGATGTCGCTTTCTACGCCTCATCGCTATGATATCACCGATGATGTCAATTGTGGCGAGAGTAACACGATTGCCATCTGCGTCTACAACGGTATTGAGAACGTCTGCGTGGGGCAGGATTCCCATAGCGTTACCGATCAGACGCAAGGCAACTGGAACGGTATAGTGGGACGTATCGAACTGCAGGCACAGTGGAAGAAACTGAATATCCGTCAAGTCTGCATCCGTCCTGATATTGAGAAACTCTCTATGACTGTCAAAGTGGAGTTGGAGAATCATTTCAAAGGCGTGCACGTCATGCCGATTAATGAATATGGCGTGCGTGTAGAGATACGTCCGTTAGATAATAGCCAAAAACGTCCAGACTGTAGAATATACACGCAGGATGCAACAAAGAATGTTGTAGAATTTGAGATTCCTATCAACGGCTATAGACTCTGGGATGAATTGCAGCACAATCTCTATCAGTTGACAGTTATGGCAGGCGATGATGTCTATGAAACAACGTTCGGCTTGCGCGACATCAGGGTCAAGGACGGACAGCTCCAACTTAATGGCCACCCCCTCTTTTTACGAGGAACGGTAGAAAACTGTTGTTTCCCAGAGACGGGCTATCCGCCAACTGATGAGGCAGAATGGTTGCGTATCTTCCGCAAGTGCAAGGAGTATGGCATCAACCACATGCGTTTCCACAGCTATTGTCCTCCCGAGGCCGCTTTTGCTGCTGCCGACCGTGTGGGTATCTATCTGCAACCCGAGGGTCCGTCGTGGCCTAATCACGGTGTTAAGTTGCGTCGTGGACAGAAGATTGACGAGTACCTGATGGACGAAACCAAGCGCATCATTGACGAGTATGGACATCATCCGTCGTTTGTGATGATGGCTGCCGGCAATGAACCCGCAGGCGACTGGGTCAGTTACTGCAACGACTGGGTAAAGGCCATGAAGCAATACGACCCCACGAAAATCTATGCTGGAGCTTCCGTAGGTGGTGGCTGGGCATGGGACGACGGCTCAGAATATCATGTCAAGGCTGGTGCGCGTGGCCTCGATTGGGACAAGCATGCGCCTTCGAGTGATGACGACTATTACCAGCAGCTGCTTTTCCCCCGCAACTATAAGTCGAAGGAACCCAATCATTCGCCTATCGTTGCCCATGAGCAAGGCCAGTGGTGTGCTTTCCCCGATTTCTCGGAGATTCCGCAGTATACGGGTGCCTACAAAGCCAAGAATTTAGAGATATTCCAAGACCTGCTGCGTGACAACGGCATGGCCTCGCAGGCTGAAAAGTTCCTCATGGCCAGTGGTCGCCTACAGACACTCTGCTATAAATATGAAACGGAGCGCAACCTGCGTACCAAGGACTATACTGGCTTCCAGTATTTAGGACTCAACGACTACAGTGGTCAGGGAACGGCTCTCGTTGGTCCGCTCAATGTCCATTGGCGTGAGAAGGGCTATTGTACGGCTGAAGATTGGCGTCAGTTCTGTAGTATCATTGTACCCTTGGCGCGTTTCCCCAAGTTTGTCTATACCAACGACGAGACGCTACGGGTTCCCGTCGAGGCGTATAATGCTTTCTTGACCAGTCTGACGGATGCCCGTGCTACCTATATCATCAAGGATGGCGATAGCATCTTCAGTCAGGGCACCTTGTTCTCTGGCACATTGCCCGTCGGCAAGAACATTCCGCTTGGTACCATCGAACAGTCGCTTGCTACTATCATTGCCCCACAGAAGTTGACACTCACTGTCCAATTCTCAGAGAATATTAAAAATAGCTGGGACTTTTGGGTTTATCCACAGGAGATGAAAGATGAGAAATTAAAGATGAAAGATTTCTACGAAACCGACAGCCTTGACGAAAAGGCGCTGAAGGTTTTGAAGAAGGGTGGAATGGTACTGTTGACCGCTGGTGGCAAGATACGTTACGGCAACGATGTGAGACACACGTATTTGCCTGTATTCTGGAACACGTCGTGGTTTAAGATGCGTCCGCCTCATACCACTGGTGCCTATATCCAAAACACGCACCCCGTATTCCGCGACTTCCCCACTGATGACTGGCAGAACCTGAACTGGTGGGAGCTCGTGAACCGCACGCAGGTCATGAATCTGGCTGAATTCCCCAAAGACTATCAGCCCATCGTGCAGCCCATTGACACATGGCATGTCAGCCGTAAACTCGGTATGCTCATCGAGGCTCGTGTACTAAATGGTCGTCTGCTCATGACCACGCTGCCCGTTGGCAATTCTCACCTTCTCACCTCCTCACCTTCTCCCGTAGTTCGTCAGTTGCGTTACAGCATCCTGCGCTATATGCAGAGCAGCGACTTCAATCCCTCGTTGCACCTCGATGTCGATGTCATCCGTCATCTCTTCGAGCGTGAGGCTCCCCGTGTCGACATGTTCACTAACGAGTCGCCCGACGAACTGAAGCCGAAGATTGGTGGGTAGCAGTTTTCTACGAGTAACGTTACTTTAGGGTCTTTGTGAACGTTACTACGACCCGAAGGTAAGTCACTTTCCGACCGTTCCGATGATACTTTACCCCCATAAACTATCATCGGAACACCTCGTAGATGACTGCGAAACAACTCAAAACCATCATCGGAACGAGTCCAATAGTCGCTGGGACAGGTACTTGGGTATGACGACTGCTATGACTCAAGTACCTGTTCCCATGGCTATTTCTATAGCTATTTTGCTATGCACAACGGTTGACAATTGGCCTATTCCCTGCTCTGTGTAAGCATACGGCATGGATGGATAGAACTTTAAAGATCGTAGGTTCTCGCAATTTGCGATAACCTCGTCACGAGAGTATTATCACTAGAGTTATCACAATTTGTGATAACCTCTTCAGGGTGGTCGCATTTTGCGACTACCTCTGACTTTTTTACCTTCTTTTTTTTGTTACTTTGTTTATCCATAGCGGCGGTAGTCACAGGGACAGGTGCTTGGGTTTGACGGCTACCGTGACTCAGATACCTGTCCCCATGGCTATCCCGAGTGAAGCCAATCACCTTCATGGCCGTCTCTGGAAAAAGGCAATTATGAAGTACTATAGCATCAAGAGCCTTTTGCCAAGTAGAATAGATTGACGTTCGCTCTTTTACTACCGATGTATTTCCATCACTATAATAGACCTTTGCTTCAGCACCTTGGGCTATCATTGGTCCAAACTCTTCTGTGAGAATTTTCTCAGAGTCATCCTCCCACAAATTAGCAGCCCTCGCCCATTGTTCGATGAGTTTCTCCTGGTATTCGTCTATTTCCCAGTTTGCTGGGCTTCCTTCGCGGCCTTCAGCATTGCAACTTGCTGTAATGCTTGCTGTCGCGTAGCATGCGATGATGGACGCCCCAATGAGAGGCGCACCTCCCTTGCTGAGTCCTGCATGCTCTGATAAATTGAATCGAGAAAAATCTTCTGTCCCATTTTGTATATCCTTTATATAGTTGTTAATTTCTTGCAAAACCTCGTCACCAAAGCTATCTTTAGCTATGACATCATATATATGCTGTAATCTGTCCATAGAGATAAACCATTTTTCGCTTTGTTTCACTTTCGCACTGCAAAGATAAGAAAAAATCTGTGACTTTATAACAGTATAGAAAGGATATTAAGAGAATTTATGAAAAAAGAGCCCCAGTACTAAGCGAGGGCTCTTAAAAGTTGCTATAAATCAAAGTGACCATTCTGCTGTGATAACCATATCTTTGGGATCTACGCCCAATTCTCGCCAAGCGTCGAGGGCCTTTTGGTTTTCTCTACGCTCACCTTTCTCACTGGTCATAAAATGCTGATAGAGATTGCACTGCATGGTTTGTTTTATCTTACCATCAGGCGTTGTAATTGTTTTCACCTCACTGAAGCCTCGATGCTTCATGTACTCATCATGCGGCATGCCGTCAGTATTGACAGTCTGCTTTGGAATCATAAATTCTTTTTCGTTTGCCATAACTTTTACCTTTAAAAACTAATTATAATTTGATAGTGCAAAGATAAACAATTATTGACGCCGACTTGATTTTTCAACACGTGTTATTAAAAAGCCCCCATAAGTTTTATTCTTATGAGGGACATTCTTATTTCTTCCAACAAGACGGCAATTCTTCTTCATCATTTGGAATGTTTAACCATCTATCGATTGTATTATCATAATCTAAGTTGAGTTCTTTTTCTATTTTGGTTATCGTATTATAAAATTTCTCGTATCTATCTGCAATATTTAAACCTGCAACAACTTTTCCTATTAATTCGATCCACGAACTTCCGTATAAATATCTTTCCAAAACAAGTTTCATCCTCGTTGGTTCTATATACACACAAAGCCTATTCTCACCAAATCTAATGTACGCTGTTTTCTCATTTATTGTTACGTAAAACGCGACAATAGTCACGGGGACAGGTACTTACAATAGTCACGGGGACAGGTACTTAGGTATGACGGCTGCTATGACTCAGGCACCTGTCCCCTCTACGGCTACAGTTTTCTTAAAAAACAAAAAATTACCCGGATTTTCTTGGAAAAAGTTTGTGGATCCGGATTTTCTGCTTATCTTTGTAACATCTTTATTAACTCATTAAATTGTATTCATATGAATAACATGGAATCAAGTAAAGGCGAGATTGTGATGTACCAACCCGATGAGACCATTAGGTTGGAGGTAAGAGTTGAGGATGAAACTGTGTGGCTAACACAACAGCAAATAACAGATTTATTCCAACGTGACAGAACTGTTATAAATCGCCATATTAATAATGTTTTTAAAGAGGGCGAGTGCGATAAAGAAAGCAATGTGCATTTTTTGCACATTCCAAATTCTGACAAACCCGTAATGTACTATAGCTTGGATGTCATTATCTCCGTGGGCTACCGTGTAAAATCACTTAATGGTACTAAATTTCGGAGATGGGCTAATAGTGTCTTGAAACAATATATACTAAAGGGATATGCAATTAATCAGCGAATGTTTGATATTGAACAGAAAATGGCTGAACAAGGATTAGAGATAGCAGACCTTCGTAAAAAAGTCGATTTCTTTGTCCGTTCGTCACTGCCGCCAGTTGAAGGCATCTTCTACGATGGGCAGATCTTTGATGCCTATGTTCAGATATCCGGGTTAATCAAACAGGCTAAGCACTCCATTGTCCTCATCGACAACTATATCGATGAGACCACCCTCACCTTGCTCAGCAAGCGCGATGCAAATGTCTCAGCTACCATCTACACACGCCAACTCTCTCAACAGCAGCAGCTCGACTTGCAGCGACATAACCAGCAGTACCCTTCTATTGCAGTCAACTTCTGCCAGCGCAACCACGATCGCTTTCTCATTATCGATGATATGGTCTATCTTTTTGGCGCCAGCCTAAAGGATGCAGGCAAAAAGCTCTTCGCTTATATCAAAATGCAAGAGACCCCTGCCTCAGAACTGTTCAATAACATCAGATAATATCTGGCTGTCGTGATGACACCCATTTATACGCGGCAGTGCGGCAGCGCGGCGGCGCGGCATTAGGAATTTGCATAATGGAGGGGAGGGAGGCATATATATCTATTTTAAATTATTATATATTATAATATATAATAATTATATATAATATAATAGATCAGGTTGCCGCGGTATCGATTATACCAATGCCGCGCTGCCGCAGTGCCGCTCTGCCGCGCATTGGAATCGGGGTGTCAGGCGATACTCAAAACCTCCAAATGTTCTTGGACGAGCCAAGCGACCAAAGGTCGAGCGAAAATTGAAATTAATCAAAAATAATTGGGGGAAAGTATTGTTTTGCATTTGAATTTTTTGTACCTTTGCATTGTCAAATTGAAACAGCGGCGACACTAGCATTAAGGATAAAAATTGCAAGCATTAAATCTAGAAATTGCG
>JAEEGH010011834.1_pt1 | contig 19717 bp, 16 predicted proteins | sample 9134181 | NCBI WGS metagenome assembly JAEEGH01 (sample SAMN16246544, study PRJNA631951) | gut metagenome | biome: gut microbiome; feature: rumen; material: DP-attached | host: Bos | place: Iran: Karaj | collected 2018-10 | reverse complement strand
TGGCGGCCAACCAACTGTTTGGCGGAAGCCCACAGCAGATAGAGTATACCGCCGAGATGGCTATGGAACATAACCTAGGCCTGACGTGCGACCCCATGTGCGGACTGGTGCAGATACCCTGTATCGAGCGCAACGCCATGGCAGCCTTGCGAGCCTTGGATATCAACATCTACGCCATGATGAGCGATGGCAAGCACATCATCAGTTTCGACAAGGTGGTGCGCACAATGAAACGCACTGGACACGACCTGCCCAGCCTCTACAAAGAGACTTCGATGGGCGGTCTGGCAGTGGAAGAGTAAAGGGAATTGAGAATTGAGAATTGAGAATTGATAATTGATAATTGATACATTCGTGGCCTTCGGCCACCCTTCTATTGAGGATGCATTTTTAAGTATTTTTATCAGACAAACAAGCAATAATAACCACATAAAAAATACAAATTAGACATGAAAAAGATAGCTTTAGTCCTAGTCGCAATGGTCATGGCACAGTGCGCCATGGCACAAGAGTTACAATTTCAACTGCCCATCATGCCCGAGAAGATGTGGCCTTCGGACTATGCCAACTATGAGGCGGACGTGCTCAACTGCTGCAACTATCTGCTCAGTGTCGACCCCGCCTTCAACCAACCCAAGCACGAGGAATGCACCAGTTTCCTCGTCCGTTGGCTTACTGGCACGCCCAATGTGAGCGTGGTGCTTGACCCCCGTCTGGTGGATGCTAAGAAAGGTGACTTGCTGGTGGCATTTATGGCTGCATGGACACGTCATGCTTTGACCAACAAGGAAGACGGCAACCTCATCAACGCACAAGTGGCAACGGAGGAGATGCTGGCGTTCTACAGCAATTACAAAGAGTCCATCGGGAAGTCGAAATTGACCGAGAAACTGCTGAAAGAACAAGCAAAAGGCAATCTGGCCTCCATCGTAACCAAAACATTGATGAAATAGCATGCGGTGGCTAGGGGTCGCAACGATGGTAGTGACGTTGGGGTTGGCGGTCGGCTGCTCCGAGCAAGGCAACCCATTCCCCTATGTTCCAAACCTGCCAAACGATTACAACCGCACCACCAAGTATAACCTTAGAGAAGGTGTGACTGAGGAGCTGCTGGGCGAAGTGGCGATGTTCACACACGAGGTGTTTGAGGAGTATTTCGAAGGTCTTGTGTCGGAACATACTGCCTGCTTCGATAGCGCAGGACACTGCCTGGAACTGCTCTACCGCGACCGAGAGACCAACCAACGCTACACCTTTCAATACGACAGCCTAGGACGGCGAATAGAGGAGCTGTGTTACATAGATAGTGCAGGCACTCCCTACGACAGCATTACAACCCTCTATACCCGTACTGAATACAGCTATTCACGCAATGGTCGCACCTGCAGAGCCCGCATCACCGGCCCGAACGACAAACGCTATACCTACCGCCTGCGATACGACCATGATGGCCACCTGCACCGGCTTATTTTCCCCGACGGTTCGCGCATTACATACGATTACAACACCGACGGAAGTCTGGCACGTATCACATTCCCCGATGCCTCCTACCAGACATTTGAATATAACGAAGCAGGCGATATGACCAGCATGCGCGACCGCGAGGGTGTAATGAACTGGTATATTCCAGACCACCCCACAACGGAGTACGACTCGCTGGGTAACGTTGTAGAAGAAGTTAGATATGACAATGGTGCTCCCAACGTAACCCGATACATTCGAGACGACCACGGCAATTGGACCCGCCGCATCTTGACTCGCGCATCATCATATACCCGTATTGACAATAGAACATTCAAATACTTTTCCAAATGAAGAAACTATTTCCTATCCTGACTGTATGTGCCCTCCTCTGCACAGCCTGCCACACGCAGGAAGAGGAAGCAAACACGTTTAACTTCGACAACACCTGCTGGTTCGACGGCTACGAATTCTTTGTAGGCAGCCACGACACCATTACCAACAACCCCGATTTGTTTATCTTCCAGGGGGGTACCCTGCACGAGGGCGGCTCCACTTTTGCACTGCTTCAGGTGGCAACCGACACTTTCGTCATTAAATCATACCCTGGCACAGAATGGACTGCGGTGGGTGTAGAGGGCGACACTGCCGTGCTACAACAGCTTGGCGAGAAGACCATCATCGTATGCCTCAACCCCGAAGACGACGAGGCGGACACGCTGTGGATGTATGACCCCGGTGACAAAAGCCCTATGGCAGCATACGAGGACATCCTGATTCAGACTCGTGTCCTCGCTTTGACAGGCACCTACTACGACTCGGTCAAAAAGGTAACTTACCAATTCTTCGACACCACGCTCGTCCGCACTGATGCCAAAGGCGTGGCGGACACCCAGACGTTCCACTTCTTCTACTCGTTCGACATGCCCAGCCACCTGCTGCAATTCTCCAACAATGAGCAGTTCTGGTACGAGATTACCCCAACGGGTATGGACCTCTTCAACGCCAAATACTGGTCAGAAGAGGACGACTATATGCGCCAATACCGCTTTGCTCAACTGAAGAAGATGTAGCACTAGGGCAACCGAGTGACAATCTCAGAATAGCCGATGGCGCGGAGGTAATCCTCTGCGCCTTCTGTTTTTAGAAGGTCTTCGGGACAGTGGGCATCAGTGCTGACGATGACGGGGATGCGCTTTTCATTCATGTAGCGCAACAGCTCGCGCGAAGGGTAATAGTCGTCGTGGCGTTTCTTGTAGATACCACGGGTGTTGACTTCAGCTATGCAGCCCACTTCGTGGATGAGTTCGATGGTTTCGTAAACTAGGTCGAGATACCACTTGTCGTGTTCTAAAAAATAGCGGTCACGGTTGTGCATCACTATCTTATTGAAGTGGGCGACAATGGTGGGACGCTGGCTCTCTATCATGGCGTTGCTTTGATGGAAGAAGGCAGTGACACCACGGCGTATGTCGCCATGAAAGACCCGTTGCAGTCCCTCGTCGTAGGTTTCTTGCTTAGGACCATCAATGAACCAAATGCGCTGTGCTGCATCGCTTGGGTGGTTGCGCAGCCAATCTGTGTCGTCAGGGTCGGTGACCAGATGCACACCGCCTATGCAATAGTCGAGACCACCCTGCTGAATGAGGGGTTGAAAATCGTCGTTCACCCCGGGCACATAGTCTATCTCCAAACCCAAACGGATGTCGATACGACCACGATACTCCTTTTTCAGAGCCCGCACCTCATTGCAGTAGGCAAGATAGTCCTCGTCGTGAATGGAGAAGGTGTTTTTAAAGGGCAGCGGTGCGTGGCCAGAAAAACCGAGGGCGGAGAAACCGTTGGCTAGGGCGAGTTCGACATAATCGCGGAGCTCGCCCTTGCCATCGCAGAAGCGGGAATGGGTGTGATAATTAGAACGCATATACGGCACTTAATGAAAGACGCAGGTTGCCCACCGGCTCGTCGTATCCAGCGTAGGTGTATTCGGCTTCGCCCACGAAGGAGAGACCTTTCTGGGTAGTGTAGGTGAGGCGGGGTTGTATGCGCCAGAGATAATCAAGGTCGTAGCCGCGACCGAAGACGGTAGCAGGACCATAGATGGCTGGCACAGGACCCTCATCCATATGCTGGGCATAGCCCATGAAGAGTCCTGGCCGCCAGTGTCCATGGTTGCGCTCGATGTCGAGCCACACGGTGTTGAAGTGCCAATCGCGGAAGTCCACAAGGTTGCCTCCCACACTTTGGTACATCAGATAACCGCCTAGCGAACATCCCTCATACAGGCTGTTGTTGAGGAGAGTTTGCACCTTGACGGTAAAGCCTTCTTCGAAGCGGTAGCTGCCGAAGATGGAGTAACTCAACGAGCGGTGCAGTTGCTGGGGCGACGCCATGCCAGCAGTGTTCACCACAGGCTGTATGCTCTTGAGGTTGGCGGCGGCACCGACAAACAGCCTCGACGTGCGGTAACGCAGCTGGGCATTCAGCTCGGGCAAAATGCTATGTCTTGCAAACAGCGTAGAAGAGGTAGGCACCCCGTTCAGCAGTCCCTGACTCATATTGTCCAACTGCCATTGGGCTACAGCCACCGCCTCCAGCCCATCAAGACTGTAGGTGTACCGTACCTGAGGTTGCCGCGCATAGCAATGAAAAGGTGCACCCATGTTCAGAGGGTTGGTCATGGGCATAATCTCATGCGTGACCATGGCATACCAATATTGTCCGGCAAGAAGTTTGTGACGACCCCAGTCGAGGGTGAAGTAGGCATGACGCAGGCGCAGGTTGTCAATAGTGGCGTTGGTTGCACCCGTGAAGTCGCCTTCCACAAAGGCCGAGGTCTTTGCACCCAACATCTCAGGACCCGTGATTTTCACATTCAGCCTAGCGGTGATGGCAAGCATATTGGCCTGCCATCCGTCGTTGATATCGTTGCCTTGAGCATCACGCACGATGGGTTTGGGGTAGAACAGCATCATATCCTCGCGCCCGCCCACAACACTGCGGCTGTCGGCATAGTAGTGGGGGTTGACAAAGCCGTGGAACCCGAAATGAAAGCCCTCTTGAGCTTCTAGTCTAACTAGCGATACTAGCAGTACTAGAAATACTAGTCTTTTCCTCATTTCTTACTTCCTCCAGCTAAAGCCAATATCAGACCCAGTGCCACACCCAGCAGAGCGGCAAACAGCACCTGGAAGGTCGGAGGCAGGATAAAGGTGATGGTGTGTGCTGGGAACCAGAAGAGGGGTATGGTCTTCTTGAACACCACGTTCCACTGCACATCCCAGTTGACCTTGGTGGCAAATATCTCACGCATTTTCATCGGGCGCAGCAGTCCGCACACGGTGCCACCGTTCTCCAAGATGTGGATGTCGGTACACTTGTGGAACGTCATCATCACCGGCGCGAAGATAGTATTCATCAGCACACTGACGGCAAAGGCAATACCCACCTTGCCCCATGTCAGTTCCGTAGCCTTGAAGATGGCGGCGTAGGCAGGTATATGGCCGCTATAGCCCTTGATGGCATCCGCCACGGTACCGAGGAACGTAGGCACACCACTCTTGAAGATGACCATCGCCATAGCGATGCACATGCCCAAGAAACCCCACACCATCATGCGGGGCAGCACACCGAAGCCTTTCTTGTTGTACACACCCTCGCGGATTCGCAGTGCCAGCATCTCACCAAAGGTGGCAAGGATGGCAAACTTGAAGAACGCCATGATGTAAGGGTGTGCCGCCGTGGAGGCCTTGAACCACTCAAAGAACCCCGTGGCAGGAATAAAGAACGGGGCCAACACGACCACCACGATTAAGATAACTAACCAATCTTGTTTTTTCATGTTATATAGTATTTGTTATTAACAACTAGTATTTCTAGTATCACTAGTATTTCTAGAAAGACTAGTTCTGATTAATTCTTAATTCTTAATTTTTAATTCAACCAAGTCTTTGTCCGCGCTGCTGAACCCTACCAGCATCGTAATCTCGCTGCCTGCAGGTATCGGAACAATCTCTTGTGTTTCCTCATCGAACATCCGCAGCCAATAGGGATCGATAGCTATCTCAAACTGCTGAGTGCCATTCTCTCCAACAGCCACCTTCTGGAAACCGACCAGCTGCTTGAGAGGTTCGCCACTACCCTCTGCTCCCCGAAGATAGACCTCCACCACCGTATGACTCGACCCGTGAGGTTTCACACGGGGCGACTCCACCATTTTCACCTCGCCACACACCTTGCCACCCTCATACCGCACCTTTCCTATCCTATAGGAGGCATAATCCAATCCGTAGCCAAAAGAATACAGCGGTGCCTGGGTCATATAGCGGTAGGTGCGTCCTTGCATGTCGTAACTGTCGAAGGGTGGTAGTTGCTGAGTACTCTTATAGAATGTGACGGGCAGGCGTCCGAAATTATCATAATAGCCAGCCAAAGAGGCGGCCACGGCCATACCCATCGCCTCGCCTCCATACCAGCACTCCATGATGGCGTCGCACCGCAGCGCATGTTTGTCCAAAGCCACCGCGCTACCACTACACAGAAGCAGCACCATAGGTTTATGTTTCCGCCGCAAACGTCGTATCTCCTTCTGCTGGTCGTCAGGCAACTCTATTCGGGTGCGGTCGCCTTTGTAGAAGCCAGGCATATCCACAGGCAACTCCTCCCCTTCCAACTGAGGGTTCAATCCTCCAGCATACACTATCACGTCGGCCTGTTTCGGATTGTCGACCAACTGAAAAAGCTCGCCCAATCCTTCACGGAGGCTCACCGTATGGGCTGGAGTGCCATTATAGTTACCCAGCGGCATCAAGGTATCCTCGACATTGGGTCCTGCCAAATATATCTTGGTCGTCCCCTGCTGAAGGGGCAACAAATGATTCTCGTTCTTTAGTAGCACTAAGCTCTGCGATGCAACATACATTGGGTCGATACCACTTGGGACAATATCACCCGTGGGACTCAATTCCATCACCCGCAACCTAGTGCTCAGTATGCGGCGGACATGCTGGTTTATCACCTCCTCTCGCACATAGCCTGAGTCTACCGCCGTCTTTAGTGCCGCCAACCCGCTGCCACACTCCAGGTCCACTTCACTGCCAAAGGCGTCGCCTGCCGTGAGGGCTGCCGAGGCATGGGTCTTGTGGCGGGGAATAACAGTGTCGCGCTCCCAGCAATCGTTCAGCGCCCAGCAGTCTGTCACCAACAAGCCGTCGTAGTGCCACTTGTTGCGCAATATGTCGACCAGCAACTCTTTATTGGTACAGCATGGTTCACCGTTCAACCGGTTGTAGCCACACATCACCTGCTGCACGTCGCTATTCTTGATGATATATTCAAAAGCAGGGAGGTAGGTAGTCCACAGGTCGCGGGGACTCACCCGTGAGTCAAACTCGTGTCTCACCCCCTCGGGGCCGCTGTGCACTGCCAAGTGCTTCAGGCATGCTGCCGCCGTCAAATGCTCCATATCCACCTTTCCCGTCAACGAAAAGTCGTAGTTGTGTTGCAGGCCATTCACACACGCCAAGCCCATGCGTGCCGTCAGAAAGGGATCCTCGCCGTAGGTCTCCATGCCGCGCCCCCAGCGAGGGTCACGGAAGATATTGATATTGGGCGTAAAAAAGGTAAGTCCCGTATAGTCGGTAGGTTCTTTTGCCATAGCCGAAGCAGTGTCGTGTGCCGCTTCCAGATACTTCCACCGCGCCTCGAATGTCACGTCGGCAAACACCTGCCGCACCATCCAGTCGTCGAACGTAGCTGCCAGCGCGATGGGCATCGGCCACACCGTGGCCAGTCCGTTGCGCCCCACGCCGTGCAGGGCCTCGTTCCACCAACTGTAGGCGGGCAACCCCAGCGAAGGGATGGCTGGATTGCGGTGTTGCATCAGCGACAACTTCTCGTCCAACGTCAGCCGCGACAGCAAGTCTTCCACCCTCTCGGCAACCGACAAGCGCGTATCTTGAAAGGGGAAATCCTGTCCCAATACGGGAGTAACCCCACCCAGCAAAACAGCCAATACGATAATAATCAAACCTTTCTTCATAATCTGCCACATAGTTTACAAATTGCAAATATACGAAAAAAAGTGAAATGTGAATCGTGATTAGTGAATAGTGAATAGTGAACTGACAAATGACAAATGACCGCGCCAGCCATTTTTCAATTTTCAATTTTCACTTTTCAATTTTCCACGTTCTGCACCAGGCGCACCGACATACGCGTCAGCCGCTCTAAAGGTATGATATAGCCCCGCTTTTCCGAAGTGAAACAATAGCCCAGTGCCGTCTCCTCGTTGTAATGGATAGTTGTCCAATAATACCCTAAACCCTCATCACTCTCCACCGGCGGACGGTAGTTTTTCAACGCCTCCCACCTTGCCTGGGTGTCATTCATGAGTCCTCCCCCTTCGGCCTGCTCTGCCTCTTCTGGCATCATGCTGGCAGACGCAAGCCTACCCAGACTATGTCCTAGCCCAGTGTTGAACATGGGTATCAACGTCTCCACCTGCCCAGGCAATGGCACAGCATAATAGTAGCACATCATCTTAGCATACCCCGCACACGGCAAAAACACCGCCCCTGCACGTTCCATCACACCCCACTGCTTTGTACTGAACAGATACACCACCCCTTCGCGCAGCGTGTCGCCTCCCGTTTCCAGCCAGTCGTCGGGCAACAGCAGCATTCCTTGGTGGCCGTTTATAGAGGCGGGCGACATCAGCCTCTGCGCATTAGGCCGACGCATCAACATATACGCCCACTCGTTCACCGACAGCGTCCTCCACTGCCCCACACGATTGCCACCATTGCTGATAGCGTTGTAAACGCCCCAATCATAGCTCGTCCTGTCGATATTGCGGTTGCCATTGCCATAGCTGGCATTTTGAGCCGAATAATAGTAGGGCGACTTATTGTGATAGCCACTCGTGCCAAAGGAAAACAAGTCAATCCACCCCGCATATTGCTTACCGTATTCCACATTGTCCAATCCGATAATGTCGTACTGCCTTTCGGCAAAACGCCACTGGTCTGCCACCGCATTGTACTGCAGGTTGCCCTTCGAGAAACGCACCTGCTGTGTGGGCGACACGCTGAACACACCCTCCAGCACCCCGTTGGCCAGCCGTGCCACACTCTCCGATGTCATCGACGAGTAAGCCTTCCCATCCACCAACGAGTCCAACACATACTGGTTAGGCATCCATCCTGACGCAGGCACGCTGTCGGCCGACAACACCAGCCTGAAACCCAACACACTCAACCGCATATTAGGCTGCCAAAAGTTGCGATACGACACCCTCACATCCTCCTTCACATCGGCCCATGAGCCTCCTCGACCCACTTTTGTCGTCCCGCTGGCAGGCCCTTTCGGCGCGACAGTCTCTCCTATGCTTTCCAATATGTTACGCTCCTCTCCCATCTCCACCCAATACCGATAAAGGTCCTGTCGACTCTTCACCCAGGCGGGAACGTCATAGTGCGATGCCACATCCCAAGCGTATGTGTCGTCGGCATACCAGTCGCTGCACCACTCCCACACATTGCCCGTCATATCATACAATCCCAACTCGTTAGGCACCAACCCTCCCACTATGTGGGTAGAATCGCCGCTATTAAGCTGTGTCCACGACACATGCATCAACTCGTTCGACCCTGCATACGTTGTGCTCTTCGCCTCCGCACCTCCTCGGGCAGCATACTCCCACTCCGCCTCCGTAGGCAGGCGGAAGGGCAGCCCCGTCAACTCCCGCAACCGCGTGATAAATGTCTGCACCTCATCGAAACTCACCTGCTCCACAGGCAACTCGTCGCCCACAAAGTTCGAAGGGTTGTAGCCCATAACAGCCTTCCACAACGCCTGCGTCACCTCATAGCGCCCCATATAGAAACTGCCCACCGACACGCCGTGTCGAGGCACCTCGTCGTTCTTGCCCCTCTCCTTGCTGTCCAGCACCGAAGTACCCTTGTTTACGCCATAAAAGAATCTATTTGAATATGGGCTTACCGAAGTGCCCCAAAACTCGGGGTCACACCCCATCATATACGAGCCGCCTCGCACCAACACCATCTCAAACTTTTCACCCTTCACCATTATGGGCAGTGTTCCCGTTTTTTTCTTGGCCGCACGCTCGATGCGTGCCTTATTGCGCTTCCTGCCGCCAAACAGCCCCTGGGCTTCTACACTCCCATCCATCACAACCAGTCCTATAAAACAAACAATTATGGCAATTTTTTTCATAAGCGTCTTATTATTAGATAGTAATTTATTAATAATGCTTTTGTTTTGCTCTGCAAAACTACCAACTTTCCCCGACAAATGCAAACAATCCTACATTTTTTGACACATTTTTAACTCTTCCGACATACGGATAGGCAATATTGATGGCTGTATGCCATTTTGGATACACTTAATAAACGATTTGGGCTAAAGCCTGCTTCCACGCATCGTGCCTTCAGAATATATTTCACTAATACTCAATCAAATAACACCAATTTATCGTTTATCTAAACGAATAAGTGACAAAAAACAATCGCACAACGAGCAAACAAGGGGTATAGGCAAGGCTTAGCTGCCCTGGCAGCAAACCGAGCTCAAGGGGTCAGGAAGACGAAGGCAGGGAGGTGGAGGAGAATCACTTATGCCAAGGCAATGAGGACGAAGGGGAAAACCCTATGACCGATTTGGGATAAAAATTTGCCCAAATGGAAAAAATAATGTAAATTTGCAATTTAAAATATTGTGCCGAAAAGTTATGTTTGAAAGTATTAGTAGTAAGATTGAGAAAGCGTTACATACGCTTCGTGGCAAGGGCAAAATCACCGATATTAACATTGCCGAGACCGTCAAGGAGGTGCGCAAGGCACTGCTTGACGCCGATGTGAGTTATCCGATAGCCAAAGAATTTACCGACAAAGTGAAGGCCGAGGCGCTGGGAAGGAATGTGATCCAAAGCATCGAGCCGGGCCAGTTGATGGTGAAGATAGTGCATGAGAAGCTGACCGAGCTAATGGGCAGCGAAGCAGTGGATATCAACGTGAAAGGCAGTCCGGCAGTGGTGCTGATAGCGGGCCTGCAGGGTTCGGGTAAGACCACTTTCAGTGCCAAACTGGCTCACTATATCAAGAACAAGAAGAACAAGACCGTGATGCTGGTGGCAGGCGACGTGTACCGTCCTGCTGCTATCAGCCAGTTGCAGACGCTTGGACAGCAGATATCGGTGCCGGTGTTTACCGAGGAGGGGAACACCAACCCCGTAGATATTGCCCAAAAGGCTATCCGCGAGGCAAAGATGAGGGGCTACAACGTGGTCATTGTCGATACGGCAGGTCGTCTGGCCGTAGACGAGCAGATGATGGACGAGATCTCGAGTCTCAAAGAGAACCTGCATCCGCAAGAAACCCTCTTCGTGGTTGACTCGATGACAGGTCAAGACGCAGTGAACACGGCCAAGGCCTTTAATGAGCGCATCGACTTCGACGGCGTGGTGCTGACGAAACTCGACGGCGATACCCGCGGCGGTGCCGCCCTGACCATCCGCTACGCGGTGCAGAAGCCCATCAAGTTTGTGGGTGTGGGCGAGAAGATGGATGCCTTGGATGTGTTCCACCCCGACCGTATGGCAAGCCGTATACTCGGCATGGGTGACGTGGTGTCGCTGGTGGAGAGAGCCCAGGAGCAATACGACGAGGAGGAGGCCCGCAAGATACAGAAGAAACTTATCCACAACGAATATAACTTCGAGGACTTCCTCTCGCAAGTGGGGCAAATCAAGAAGATGGGCAGCATGAAGGAGCTTATCGGCATGATACCCGGTATGGACAAGCTGACCAAGAATGTGGAGATAGGCGACGATGCCTTCAAGCCCATCGAGTCGATGATAGGGAGCATGACCCCCTATGAGAGACGCAACCCCAGCTGCCTCAACGGCAGCCGCAAGCAGCGCATTGCCGCCGGAAGCGGCCGCAGCATCCAAGAGTTGAACCGCTTCCTTAAGCAATTTGAGGAGACTCGCAAGATGATGAAGTCGGTGAGCACCAAGGGACGTATGCCCCAGATGCCCCGCCGGAGAAGATAATTAATACCAAGCAATCAATCATTCAAACTAAATAATCACATGTTCCAACAACTTGACGGCAAGGCACTGTCCCTGCAGATAAAAGAGGAAATAGCCAATGAGGTGCGTCAGCTGACCGCCCAAGGGCATCGTCCCCCACACCTGGCGGCTGTGATTGTGGGCAACGACGGCGCAAGCCAGACCTATGTTGCCAACAAAGAGAAGTCGAGCCACGAGGTGGGTTTCATTTCATCGGTCTACCGGCTTCCAGAGAATATTTCAGAAAAAGAGTTGCTGCAGACTATCGACTTTCTGAACAACGACAACGAGATCGACGGATTCATCGTCCAGTTACCCCTACCCAAACACATCAACGAGCAGCACATTATCAATGCCATCTCGCCCGATAAGGACGTGGACGGATTCACGGCCATCAATGTAGGTCGGATGGTGCTGGGCGAGGAGGCCTTCATTCCTGCCACCCCGATGGGCATCTGCACCCTGCTGAAACGCTACAACGTAGAGACGGCGGGTAAGCATTGCGTGGTGATGGGGCGTAGCAACATCGTAGGCACCCCTGTTGCCAACCTGCTTTCGCGCAAGGGATTTGACTGCACGGTGACCATCTGCCACAGCAAGACGAAGAACATGGCCGACCTGACCCGTCAAGCCGACATTTTGGTGGTGGCCATCGGCAAGCCCGAAATGGTCACGGCCGACATGGTGAAAGAGGGAGCCGTGGTTATCGATGTGGGTATCCACCGCATTCCCGACGAGAGCAAGAAGAGCGGTTATCGCATCATTGGCGACGTGAAGCACGACGAGGTGGACAAACTGTGCAGCTGGGTGACGCCCGTCCCTGGCGGCGTAGGACCGCTGACCATCGTGTCGCTATTAGAGAACACCATGAAGGCCTATAAGAGGCAGCTAAAAATCAAATAGCGGTCTCAGCCTCATAATAAGAAAAGGGAGCCACCTATAGGGCGACTCCCTTTTCTCGTTAGGTAAAATCTGTTACATGTTGCGGGTTACGCAGACCTTGAAGCTGATGGGACCGGCGAGTTCCATGCTCTCGGGGTCGTAGCCATCGAGGTCTTGGATGATGATGGTCACCTTGCCCAACTCCCATTCAAAACGGAGGTTTTCAGGGACGACAATCATTTCAGTGTTGCCTTCGTCGTTGGTCACGTAGATCTCGAGGGGGTAGACGAAAGGCAGGGTGTTCCATGCACCCAGGTTGTTCATGTTGTCATAGACATTCCAGCAGTACATCTGGACGGTGCCATTCTGGAACACGCTTTGGTCGATAGCGGGGATTGCTTTTTCGCAATAGAGGTAGTTGTTGGCACCTGGGAGATTCTGACCTTGGTTGCGCGACCAATCGCCAGGGTTCACATTGAACTGGTAGGTCTCAATCTGTGAGCCATAATACTCTTTTGTGCAGCCCGTCGCCAACATAAACACGGCGAGCAAAGGAAGGATTAACTTTGTAACTTTCATCGTATTGTGGGTTTTTGATTAATAATTCATGCCTTAAGTTTTACGATGCAAAAATACACCTTATTTCTCAATAATTTTCCCTACAATGAAAGTATTTTTCCGAATTGGCATGGCTCTTATGCCATATATGACTAATTTTCAACAGCCTCGAATAGGCAAGCCCTCAATAGGGGCTGTATATTACCCGCTTCGCGAAATCTGGAAATCTTAGGGAAATCTATCATTATTGATGTAATTGTATTTCTCCAACATGTCTTTTATTTCAGATGTACCACGGTGATGCCGTCGCCGCCTAGTTCGAGCCGTTCGGACTGGAACGACTTCACGTCGCGGTTGCCCATCAAATAGTCTCGGATAATCTGTTTGAGAATGCCGTAGCCCTTGCCGTGTAGTATGCGCAGTTCTTTCTCGCTCAGCAACTGGGCATCGTCCAAGAAGTGCTGGAGGTTTTCCATTGCCTCGTCGGATCGCTGGCCACGGAGGTCGATGGTAGGATTGAAGTGTTTGCGCTTCTCGTTGATGTCGTTGTAGATAGACTGGAAGCGGTTGTTCTGTAGGCTGGTCTTGTCGACAGGGATGACCTTTTTCTTGGTGGCCGTGAGGCGAGCCAAGGCGATGGTCATGCGGATGCTGTTGCTCTCTACCACAGCCTTCTTGCCTTTGATTTCAACCACCTCTCCGTATGTGTCCTGCCCATCGATACGGACAATGCTGCCGACAGCGATGGGGTCGGATGAGGTGTCGTCGGTGGGAGCCTGAGCCTTGGTCGTGGCTGTATTGCCGCGAGGGAGAGAGGCCTCGCCGGCACCTTTTTTCACTTTCTCGAGAAGCTCGTCGTGCTGTTCCTGAGCCGAAGCAAGACGCTCAGCCTCCGCCTTCATGCGTTCGCGCGACTGGAGGGTACGCTCGCGCTCGGCCTGAGCCGACCTAATTTCGCTGATGGTCTGCTCGACCGTGCGGTTGGCATCGGTAAGGATCTGCTGGGCTTCCTTGCGGGCATCGGAGAGAATCTGGTGGCGGCGTTCTTCGAGTTGCTCACTGAGACGTTGGTACTTGGAGGTGACTTCGGCGAGAAAAGAGTCAGCCACCTGGAGTTCGGTGCGCTGACGCTCGACTTCCTGCTTGTCGAGTTCTAATTGTTGCAGTTGGTGCTCGAAGTTGAGCATCGCACCGCCCACCTTCTCGCTTGCTGCCTTGAGGACATCCTCGGGGAAGCCGATGCTTTGGGCTATCTCGAAGGCGAAAGAGCTACCGGGATGCCCGATGGAAAGCCGATAAAGGGGTTTCATCTTCTCGGTATCGAAAAGCATAGCCCCATTGCGGATGCCCGGACACTTGTCGGCGAGCAACTTGAGGTCGGCATAGTGAGTGGTGACCACCCCAAAGGCATGGCGACGGTGAAGTTCTTCGAGCAGTGCCTCGGCAATTGCACAACCAGAACGGGGCTCAGTGCCACCCCCCAGTTCGTCGAGCAGAAATAAGGTTCCTTCATTGGCAGTTTCGAGCAGATGCTTCATATTCTGCAGGTGGGAGGTATAGGTACTGAGGTCATTCTCAATAGACTGCTGGTCACCGATATCAATAAAGATGTCGTCGAAGATACCAAACTCGGAGGTCTCGCGACAGGGAACGAGCAACCCACACTGCAGCATGTATTGTATCAGACCAACGGCTTTCAAGCATACCGACTTGCCACCGGCATTGGGTCCAGAGACAATGAGGATATGAGCCTCGTCGTTGAGGTTGATATCGAAGGGCACAACCTCACCTTTGTGGCTGAGGAAGAGCAGGGGATGACGGGCGTCGAGCCAGTTGATTTTGGTGATGCTGTCGACAATCGGACGCCCGGCATGGAGGATGAGAGCGAAGCGCGCCTTGGCGCGGATGAAGTCGATGCGTGCCAGAAACCAATAGGCATTGATAAGGGCATCCAGCTGGGGACGTATCATGTCGGTAAAGCGGGCCAGTATCTTCTGTATCTCATGTCGCTCTGCAAACTCCAACTCTCGCAGGTCGTTGTTGAGTTCCACCACCTCCGAAGGCTCGAGGTAGGCGGTCTGACGGGTGGCGGACTCGTCGTGGATGAGACCCTTGATTTTGCGGCGGTGAGTGTCGAGCATGGGGATGACGAGGCGTCCATTGCGGATGGTCACCTCGGCATTCTCGGGAGCCCAGCCCTCGTGCTTGGCACGGGCGAGCTGGCGGCTTATTTGGACATCTACGTCGTTGCGCTTCTTGGCCATCTGCCGCCGAATGTCCAGCAACGTATCGGAGGCATTGTCGTAGATTTCCCCCTTATCGTCAACAATCTTGTTAAGGTACTTGGAGATAGAGGGATCGAGGTCGACGCGCATGGCCAGTTCGTGAAGCATGGGGTAGCGGACGGGGTCGTCGCGCAGCAGGAAGCGCAGGCACTCCTGGATGGTATGCAGTGAGCATTTGAGGTCAAAAAGGGCTTCCAACTCAATGACAGTATTCGCAATACGCAGTCGGGAGAGTTCTTCGGAGAGGTCGATAAAGTCCTGGGAAGGGAAGCTATTTTCCAGCACCAAAATTTGTCGGAACTCCTCGGTCTGCTGTAGTTCGCGAACCACACGGTCGTAGCTGTTGGAGAACGACATATCGCGAGTCATCTGCACAGCCAAGGCGTTGGTGCATTCGGCAGCCACCAACTCACGAATCTTGGTAAATCCCAGTTTGTCTTCTATGGTCATTTATATTATCCTTAATCAAAATCTAAATAAAAAGGCCAGTGCCGACGGAAGGTTTGCAAGGCTTCGAAGTCGAGCGTGGCGGTCTGGACTTGCGCCTGCTCGGGTTCGCAATGGCTCAACTCCATTCCCTTAAAGTCGATGGCAGCGCAATTGCCGGTATAGGGGATGCCTACACCGTCCACACCTGCCCTATTCACCCCGACCACATAACAGAGGTTTTCGATGGCGCGGGCCTTTAAGAGAGTGCTCCATGCCTCATGGCGAGAGCCAGGCCAATTGGCACAGACCAACAAGAGGTCGTAGTCTAACGCCACGTCTTCTTTGGGGCGTTCTACTCCGTTGCCGGGGAGTTTGTACAGCTCGCTGGCAGGCACACCGTTGCGGAGCCACCTGGGAAAACGAAGGTCGTAGCAGATCGCCGGTTTGATATGCCATCCACGCCACTCAAAGAGTGCCTTCTTGGTGCCTCGGACCAGCTGGCTTGCCTCACTGCTCATGCGGAAGGTGTGCCCCTTATCGTAATAGCCGTAGTTCCCGTCAGGAAAGACCCAATGCAGCCGGTTCACCACGCCTCCATCCTTTTGCCTTACAGTCCATGTACCTACGAAAAGAGCATCGTTCTGCTTGGCCATACGGCGGGCAAAGTCAAGGGTTGCGCCCTCGGGAGGCTCGGCCATGGCAGCCATATTATCAGAGAAACCGGTATTGAATGTCTCGGGCACTACTAGGATATCCATCTTGGATGACAAAGAGCCAAAAGTCTTTTCCACCATCTGGTAATTGGCAGCGGGATCCTCCCAAGCAATAGCCTGCTGAAAGTAAGCAATATGTAATTGAGGCCGTATCATATCATTATTCTTTGTTCTTTCAGTTGCCACAATTGCAGGCATAATACCACAACTTTTTGACCGATGGCAACAGGTTCTCAATTGCCTCCTGATTGTCGAGAGTGAGTGGGCAGTCGCGCAAATCCAACACAACGAGACTCTCGTCCAACTGAGAGAACAATGGCGGAAGGTCGGTTACATAGGTTGACCAAAGCACCAACTCGCGCAACTCCTTCATCTCAGCCATTGACAGGGGTAGGTCCATGAGGGGGTTGCGGCTCAAATCCAGCCGTTGCAACTGGGTGAGGAGGGCGATGCTGTCGGACAAATGGGAGATACGATTACCCCTAAGGTCCAACTCACACAGATTGGTCATCTGGTATACAATGGAAGGGACGGCCTTCAATCGCTTGCCACGTAACTGGAGGACGTAAACCTCGTGTGGGTCGGTCACCTCCTTCAACGACTTATATACCTTGCCCGGCTGTGCCTCAGCCAGGTTTGCCATCAGTAGCAAGAAGAGAAACCAACCCGATTGTCGCATAGCAGTTTATTTCAGATCCTTCATCATTCTCAATGCCTCGGTGCGGTCGTCGTTCAACTGTTTCACCAAGTGTTCCACTCCCTCAAAACGACACACATCGCGTATTCTGTCGACAAACTCGACCGTAAGCACCTTGTCGTAGAGGTCGCCATCATAGTCGAATATATTCACCTCAAACACGGTCTTCTCGAGACCGAAGGTGGGTTGGGCTCCGAAATTGGCCATGCCCAGCCTCATTCCGCCCCCGTCGGGGAGGAAGACCCGGACAGCGTACACCCCGCCAGTGGGCACCACTTTGGTGCTGTCGTCGAGACAGACGTTGGCCGTGGGGAATCCCAAAGTACGTCCCACCTGCCTGCCCTTTACCACAGTGCCCCAAAGCCGATAATGATAGCCCAGCAACACGGCAGCCCGCCGCACATCGCCCGCCTCCAAGGCTTTGCGGACCTTGGTAGAGCTCACTTCAACCCCATCGACACTGAGGGGTGTGTCGACCACAAGAGATACCCCATGGGCTTTCGTCATAGATGGTAGACGGTCGAAATCATTCCGTTGACGATTGCCAAACATATTATCGTAACCCAGCACCAACGCCTTGCAATGCAAACGTCGAAGCAGTATCTGTTCGAAAAACTCGCACGCCGACAGCTGTGCCATCGACGTGGTGAAGGCAATCTCTACCACATCCTGCACCCCACACTCTTCCAACAGCCGATAGCGCTCCTCGTTGGTGTTGACCCGGAACGAAGCCGCCTTCTCGGCATTGAGTACCTGCCGTGGATGGCGGTCGAAAGTGACTACGACTGGACGCAATCCCTGCTCGACCGACACACTTCCAAGCATCTGAAGGATGTGCCTGTGACCTACATGCACTCCATCAAACATGCCCACGGTGACAGCCGTGTAGAATGGTAACTCACTAATATTTTCTAACTTATATATGTTCATCAAATACAATTCGAACTTGCAAAGTTACAAAGAATGAATGATACTGCAAAAAAATATTTCCCTCCATACAACAAAATCGACAACACCGCTATCGGATGACCTATAGAACAACCATGGGGAGCAGCGTATCGTTCACTAAACCTCATCAACACTGAAAAGCCTTAGAGGAAAATGGGATTTCCATACACCGATAAACAAACAGGATAAAACACAAGAAAGAAGATGGAGTAACACTAACATAAAGGCAAAAATATAACAAACATGTATTCAACCAAATAAAAAGAAAAATCAAGACAATTAAAAAAAAAGTTCATTTTCGTGAAACTTTTTTTACAATTTGTCGTTATGTAGAATTAGAAAAAAGAAATAGAGGAATCAAAGGACAGCTATGAGACAATTAAAAATTACCCATTCCATCACCAACCGTGACATCAAGTCGCTCGACAAGTACCTGCAGGACATCTGCAGCGAGGAGTTGTTGACCCCCGAAGAGGAAGTTCAACTAGCCCAGCGTATTAAAAATGGCGACCAAGAGGCATTGGACCGCCTGACAAAGGCCAACCTCCGTTTCGTGGTGTCGGTTGCAAAGCAGTATCAGAACCAAGGGCTCAGCCTGCCCGACCTCATCAACGAGGGCAATGTGGGCTTGATCAAGGCTGCCAAACGTTTCGACGAGACCCGTGGATTCAAGTTTATCTCTTATGCCGTTTGGTGGATTCGTCAATCGATTCTGCAGGCCATTGCGGAGAACTCCCGTATAGTGCGTCTACCCTCTAACCAGTTGGGTGCTCTCAACAAGTTGAAAAAGGAGATCAGCCGACTGGAGCAGGAGCTGGAGCGTCCGCCATCGGAAGAAGAACTGGCTGATATGCTGGATATTCCCGAAGAGAAGATTAAGAGCATCTTAGGCATATCGGGACGCCACATCTCGATCGATGCCCCACTCGTGGCCGATGAGGATGTCAACTTTGTGGATGTGCTGCCCAACGAAGACACCCCACCCACCGACAGTGCACTGATGCAGGAATCGCTTTCACAAGAGATTGAACGTTCGCTAGCCACCCTCACCGAATATGAGCGCGAGGTGATAAAGATGTACTTCGGAATTGGTATGCCGCACGCACTGAGCCTGGACGAAATAGCCATGAAGTTCGGTCTCACCCGCGAACGTGTGCGCCAAATCAAGGAAAAGGGCATCAAGAGACTGCGGGTAAGCAGCAAGAGCAAGCACTTGCAGGCTTATCTCTAACCGTAGCCTCCAGCGACACGATGGATTTGATTCTAAAATATTTCCCAGAACTAACAGGGCGGCAACAAGAACAGTTTGCCGCCCTTAAGCCCTTATATGAGGATTGGAACGCGAAGATAAATGTTATCTCGCGTAAAGACATGGACAACTTCTACGAGCATCATGTGCTACACAGCCTCGCCATAGCCAAGGTGCAGCCTTTCAAGACGATGGCGGAGATTTTGGATGTGGGTACCGGAGGTGGATTCCCCGGCATACCGCTAGCCATCATGTTCCCCCACTCCAACTTCTACCTCATTGACTCTATCGGAAAGAAAATCAAGGTAGTGCAGAGCGTGATAGAACAATTGGGATTGACAAACGTGCGGGCCGAGCAGATACGTGCCGAGCAGGGGAAGGGCGACTACGACTTTGTGGTGTCGC
>JAEEGH010011831.1_pt1 | contig 19718 bp, 15 predicted proteins | sample 9134181 | NCBI WGS metagenome assembly JAEEGH01 (sample SAMN16246544, study PRJNA631951) | gut metagenome | biome: gut microbiome; feature: rumen; material: DP-attached | host: Bos | place: Iran: Karaj | collected 2018-10 | reverse complement strand
CATGTTCACCGTCAGGTATCTCTTCAATAAATATATAACTTTTGTAAAGAAATACGAGCCGTAATGCCGTGAGCAGTGAGCCGTAATGCCGTCCCTGACGACATTACGGCTCGTTCATGGTGTGCCTGTAGGCCGTTAGAAACGATGGACGATACTCCGAAAGAAATAATCGATACTCCAAGACTATTTCCAACTTCTCCAAAAGAAATTTTCTCTCAATTTCTTGCAAGTTTAGATTTTATTTCTATTTTTGCGGTTAGCATGTATGAAGAAGCGAGATACGTGGCTTCACTTGATAGTGAAGAGGAAGAACTGAAGGAGTTTCATGCTAATTACGAAGAATCTATAAGAAAGGGATTCTGTTGTAGAAGGAAAGATAATGTAACCCTTAAAAAAATAACTGCGAATGGATCATAGAACCATCCCCTGATCCACTTGTCGTCATGGCTGCGGAATTTTTGTGGAAAGGCCTTCCAACACTTTTTGGAAAGCCATGTAAAAAGTGTTAGAAAGCCATGTAAAAAAGGGGGTGACGCTAAAGCTGTAACTCAGATTATGATGTGAGCCAGATGTGAGCCAGATGTGAGCTGGCCTTCAAATCACTGGTAACTATTTAATAATAAAACTATTACGATAGTATTTCTCTCTCTTGCTCAGATGGCTCACATTAAAAAGGAAAAATAGGGGTACTAAGTTTGAAAAACAAAAATAAGAGGTGAAGAGTAGGACGCGATGTGAGTCAGGCTACATCTGAGTAAAAAAAAAAACCGCTCATCATGATGGGCGGGCTAGATAGAATAGTGACTTGCTATTTTCATGTAACGGAGTATGTCAATTGTTTCCTGACCCCGCCATGACAGGTTGGTGTGAAGTATTTCTTCAACTAATCCCAAAAGGACAGCATTACTGTTTACATATGCAAAGATTCGCAATCAGTTATTGGTTGCGAATCTTTTTATTATTTAATCTTGTGGATTATAAAATATATGAAAGTTCCAAGCATTTTCGCAGTTTTTCTCTCAAATTCTTGGAAGTTTGGATATTTATTCTTATATTTGCCCTCGAAATATATGGTCTAACCCTCTAAACAAAACTGCGTATGGTAACATAGCAACAGACATAAGGACATAAGATGAACGTCCACTTTTGATTCTTGTTTTCCGACAATTGGGGAATTGAAAGAAAAGTAGCAAGAACTGAAGTAGATAGTTCACGCCGTCGGCGTGGGCATTTACTCGTTTAAGCTACAAAGGTTATCCCCAATACCTCGGAAAACGTAGACGAAGTAATTTGTCCACGTTTTCTTTTTGTATGCATTCAAACGATTATTAACTCAAAACAATAAAAATATGAAACAAAGATTACTAACTTTTCTTTTGACGCTCTTGCCTCTTATGGCAAGCGCAAACGATAGTGGCTCATGTGGTGAAAATGCCACATACACATACGACGAAAGTACCAAGACTTTGACCATTAGTGGAATTGGGATGATGACAGATTATTCTCTCAGTTCTCCAACACCTTGGTATGGTTATAAGAATGATATTGATGAAATAGTTATTGAGGATGGTATAACAACAATAGGCGAATGGTCATTCCATGATTGCAGTTGTAAAACACTAGTAATTGCTAATAGTGTAACAGATATTAAGAAATCTGCTTTTTATTCGTGTGGCCAGCTCTTATCAATTACTGTCGGTGAAAATGTGTCCAGTATCGAAACTGATGCTTTTAGTGGCTGTTATAGTTTATCTTCATTAAACTTGCCTATTTCTCTGTCATCAATAGGGAGTGGAGCTTTCTTTGCTTGTAGAAGTTTATCGTCAATCAACATACCACGTAATGTTATATCTATTGGTGATAATGCTTTCGCATATTGCATTGGATTGGTTTCCATTATGGTAGACGGTAACAATTCTATTTATGATTCTCGTGGTAATTGTAATGCAATCATAAAAACGTCAACAAACGAATTGTTATTAGGATGTGGTAATACCGTTATACCTAATACTATTTTATCTGTTGGAGCAAATTCTTTCACTGGATGTAGTAATTTATCATCTATAGTTATTCCTAATGGAATTACTTCAATTGGTAATAATGCATTCAATGGCTGTGTTGGGTTAACATCTGTCGTTATACCAAAAAGCGTTAATTCTATAGGTATTAATCCCTTTGCAGGCTGTAATGCCATAGAGGAAATTCAAGTTGAAGAAGGGAATTCATATTATGACTCAAGAGATAATTGTAATGCAATTGTAAAAACAAATACAAAAACTCTAATTTCGGGATGTAAAAATACAATTATCCCCAATACTGTAGTATCCATAGGAACGAGTGCATTTAGGGGATGTAGTGGATTAACTACGATTACAATTCCTAACAGTGTGGAAACTATCTCATATGGAGCTTTTGACGGTTGTGATTATCTAACAACTCTTACATTACCCAATAGCGTATCAATAATTGATGGTCAAGCCTTCCTTGGTTGCACTAGATTAGAAACAGTAATAATACCCCAGAGTATATCTTCTATTGGCTCAGCTGCTTTTCTAAATTGCAGAAGTCTTACATCTGTAACAGTAAAAAAAGAAACTCCTATATCTATTACCGAGAATGTTTTTCCATACCGTACAAATGCAATTTTATATGTACCTGTTGGTAGCAAATCTGCATATGTGGAGGCTGATTATTGGAAGGATTTTAATGACATAATAGAAATTGTAACCAAACGTAACATAATATATATAGTAGATGGGGTTGAATACAAAACACAGATTGTTGAAATTGGTTCTCCAATTACTCCTGAAATGGAACCTTCACGTGACGGCTATACCTTCTCAGGGTGGAGCGACATTCCTGAAACAATGCCTGATGAGGATGTGATTGTTACTGGTACATTCACTGTGAACAAGCATCATCTGATATACAAGGTGGATGGTGAAGAATATAGTAATACAGAGGTGGATTTTGGAACTGCCCTCACGCCATTAGTCGAGCCCACTCGTGACGGCTATACCTTCTCAGGGTGGAGCGACATTCCTGAAACAATGCCTGATGAGGATGTGATTGTTACTGGTACATTCACTGTGAATAAGCACCATCTGATTTACAAAGTGGATGGTGAAGAATATAGTAATACAGTAGTGGATTTTGGAACATCCATCACACCATTAGTCGAGCCCACTCGTGACGGCTATACCTTCTCGGGCTGGAGTGACATTCCTGAAACAATGCCCGATGAGGATGTGACTATTTCAGGAACCTTCAGTATCAACACTTACGAATTAGGCATCAGTATAGAAAATAATACATTGGGAACGGTGGAGTATAACAGTGAGGTAATCAACTCCACCAGCCAATCATTTAGCGTCAATCATGGCAGCAACGTAAGCATTACTATCAAACCAAACGCTGGGAACACCTTAAAATGGGTGAAGGTCGATGGCGAGAACGTTAAGAACCAGATTGAGAACGGGGTGTTAACTATTAGTAATGTAACTGCTGCAACTCAGGTAGAACTGCGATTTGTACAGACAACGACTCTAATATTAGTAAGCGCAACTGCTACTTACTGTCCCTTAGAAGATTTGGATTTTTCCGACATTGATGATTTGAAGGCTTACGTTGCCAGTGGTTTTGATCAGCATTCAAATGTGCTAACTTTGCGTCGTGTCTACGATGTAAAGGCAGGTACAGGTCTTCTACTGATGGGAACACCTAATACCTACAATGTGATGATAGATGAAACGCCCAGCAATTATACAAACCTTCTGACGGGCGTGACCACAAACACTATGCTATACCCCATCAATGGCGATAAAGCAAACTATATTCTTAGCAGTGGACTCCATGGAATCGGTTTTTATCCCGTGCGCAGAGCAGGCTATATTAGTGCTGGGAAAGCCTACCTGAGTCTGCCGCTTTTGGGCGGCGATGCTCGACAAGTTATTATAGTTGGCGTCAATGAAAATGGCACTACAGGTATTATTGATACCGAAGATTACGCTGGGACCGATGGAGATCTCTATAATATTCAAGGCCAACGTATGGAGAATCCAACAAAAAGGGGTATCTATATTAAGAATGGTCAGAAAATAGTTATCAAATAATAAATAGGAAGTACGACAATGAAGAAGAGACAATATATTCAGCCACTGGCAGAAGTACTCAGTGTAGGTACCCTGCCTCTACTTACAGGATCGGAAGTCATTGAGACCAAAACCTTCGACAGTATTTTTTACGACGAGGAACACGACCCGGAGGAAGCTTTGTAAAATACATAAATGCACAGCGGTTCTTGACACCGCTGTGCAAGTAACAACAACTTCGATAGACCACAGGGGGCTTACTTTTTGAAAAAGTAATATGAATCGTCTATTTTCAGGCATTCTCAAACGAATATTAATCAATTCCGATTTTTATCGGATGTAAACAAAAGAAAATAGAATATGAAAAAAGGTTTATTATTGTTCGTGATGTTTTCGCTAGCTATGTTGCAAAATACAATTTTTGCACAAAATCTTAATAACTGAAGTTTCCCACCCTTTGATAGGGCATGAAATAATAGCGAAATAAATATGAAATAATCAGCAAAACAAAACAGAAATCGAGAAAAATTTCGTAAATTTGTAGTCGCTAAACAAAACAAATGCGAAACGCTTCAAGACTTCTGTTATGACTGCAAAATTAGAGAAAATCCACGAGATGTACAAGCTTTTGAACGAAAAAGAGCGTGTGAACCACGATATTTTATCGACCTTCGGTCGTTTTGGCCTCTCTCAGACCCTCCGCCGGCTCGGTTTGGAGAAGCCTGTGACTATCACTGCCAACAACCTGACAATGGTTTATGGTGACGAGGTGCCTACGTTGACTTATAAGAGCTCAGGCGCAAAGCTGAATGGAACGCCGAAACTCTCGACTACAGCCACTAAGAAGTCTGCTGTTGGTACATATCCCATCAAGGTGGAGAAAGGAACGGTGACAAACGGACAGGTGACATACGTTGACGGTACGCTGACCATTGTGAAGGCACCGCTGACTGTGGGCGTGGTAGATGTGACTATAACGGAGGGTGACGATATTCCCACGTTCACCTTAACGTATAGTGGTTTCCGTAATAATGACTATGCGAACCGGGCTTTCACAAAGATGCCAACGGCAACGACAACGGCTACGTCGAATTCTGTAGCTGGTACATATCCTATCACCATAAGCGGTGGTGTGGCCAAGAACTACGAACCGACCTATAAGCCGGGTACGTTGACGATAGAGCCTGCAGCGGGAATAGAGAGTGTGTATGCAGACGGTCAGGGAAATGGTGTCATCTACAACGTCAATGGCCAGAAACTTTCGAAACCCAGAAAGGGAATTAATATCATAGGAGGCAAGAAGATCGTGGTGAAGAAAGATCAGACTCCCTGATTCCTGATTCGTTGGAATCTCATCAAGCCACGAACGAAGTGGCGAAGATATCTCATAAAAAAGTCGGCTCTACCTATGAAGGTTGAGCCGATTTTCTGTTTAAAACGTGAATTTTGTCACTTCGCCGAAGCATCAATCTATCGGCTTGATGTGATATCTTTCATTTGAATTATACTCACGGTCTTTATCTTTGCCGAAATACTCGAGCAGATATTTCTTGCCCTTTTCCTTGGTCACCCGGATAAGCACCTGCCTGTAAGTCACATGACCGTTTTCAAGATAACTCTCGAAAGCATCATAGGTCGTAGAGTTATTGTTTTCCTTGTTCTTAACCAATTTGAACGAAGAGACATTGCGCTGGCTCTGAGCGATGTCAACATACAAACTGTCCCCCTTGAATCTGAACAACAGTTCCCCACTCTGGGACAGATACTTACCATTCAAATCAATGGCATGTGCCTCAAAGAAGCCACACATCATCAGAGATAAAAATAAAAACTTTCTCATATCTTTCTTATTTCAAATATATAATTGTATTTTATTGAAACTAATTACCATAATAACTCGTAATATCCATAATATTATTATGGTGGATTATGGACAATTACGGAAATTTGTTTCTTCAAGGCGCTCGGCCTCGGCCTTAGTTATATGGATGACGCAGCCGTGCTTGGGCGAAGTAAAGTCTTTGAGTTTCATTTTACCCTCGTTGAAGCGACCCAGCGGCGTGAACGTCTTGAAGTCGGTGGTCTCGACAAAGCCGAAGTTATGGGGCTTCAGACTGTAGATATCGTACATGACGACCCACTTGTCCTCCCCTATCCTTTTCCAGACGTTCGGGGCCTCGCAACCACCGCGCTCAGTATCGATCTGCTGGGCGTGATAGTCATCGAAGTGGTTGATGCGGTCGCTGATCATATACTTGATGCCTGCTGGATTCTCCTGTGCCACATAGGTCATGAAATACTGGCCGTTGGGCATGGGACAGATATCAGCATCAAGCACCTGGATTTTCTCGTCAGGATAATCGAAGAGCAGTTTCGGTTCAGTCTCCAAGGTGGTGAAGGCTTCGTCGGCATAGCTGTAATAGAGTCTCAGCTTACCGCCTGGCTGCTGCAGGATGGTAAAGTAGACCATCAGTTTGTTAACAGCAGGGTCCCAGATGGTCTGCGGGGCCCAAGCACAACCGATATCGCCGAAGTGCTCGGGGAAGAGCAGGTCGATGCGGGCCTCATTGTGCGTCCAGTGGATGAGGTCGTCAGAGGCCATAAGCACCAAACCACGGTTGTTTCCCCAGCCGTATTTCTCGTCGCGTTCCCAGCGTGTGGTACGATAGCCATGCTCCTGTCCGTAGATATGTAGGTCGGTCATGGCGATATAGAACTTGCCATTGGGAGCACGGTAGATGTGGGGATCGCGGATGCCTCGCTGCTCAGCGATGCTGTCGCCGGCAATAATGGGCTGACCGTGATTCACAGGGGTGAAGTTATAGCCGTCGTAGCTGATGGCCATGAACAGCGAATGGGTGGAGTCGTTGAAGAAGGTGAAGAGATAGGCACTCATGTCCTTCTCGGTCAGCGGTTTCTGAGCCACAGCCGTCAGCGGAGTATTCGACATGCTCAGACATAACAGAGCAATCGCAAAGAACAGTTTTTTCATCATGATTTGTTTTTTAGTAGATTACATGCCATAGGCTTTCTCGCCAATGGTTTCCTGCGAACCGATAGTCATCTGGCGCAGGTCATAATAGGAGCCGTTGTAGATATTGAAGTCGACATTGCCATTGATGCCCGGCAGACGGCCTACGTCGGTATGTTGCCAGAACTTCCACGGGCCCTTATACTCCAAGGAGTCGACATAATAATGGGCTATCCAGTATGGATACTGGTCGAAGATAGAATCGTTGAGATAGCGCGTCTTAAATTTAAAATAGGTATATATAATAGGCTTGACCTGATAATGCTTCTCAACAAGATCGAGCCACTGGAGCACGGAGCTCTTGAACTCTGCATCGGTCTGGTTCTTGGGCTTATGCTCCACATCAAGCACGGGTGGAAGGTCGCCGTTTTCAAGCTTCACCACCTGCATGAAGTGATAGGCCTGCTCTTCAGCGGGCGTGTGTACGCTATAGAAATGATAGGCACCGCGGGTAAAACCGTATTCACGGGCCTGATAGAAGTTCTCGCGGAAGTTCTCGTCGGTCTGGGTGGCACCTTCCGTTGCCTTGATCATCACGAAACGGACGGGACACTTGTCAATCATGCCGTTATCCTTGAGCTCCTCCCAATCGATATGTCCCTGATGGTGGGAGATGTCGATACCGTGGATCTCATAGCCTTCGGGATAGCTGACATCGCCGTAGAGGGCACGCCAACGGAAGCCGAAGGGCGACACGAAGAAATAATAAAAAAACCAGATATAGCCTAATACAATGAGCAGTCCGCCGGTCCACCAGCCCCATGAAGGCACCTTCTGCAGCAGACGGATGAAAAGAGAAGGGCGTTGGCGTTTGCCCACACCATGATAGGTATGAGAAATGCCAACGCCCTTTCGGCGAACAACGCGCTTTTTAGACATTTATTATTTGGCCTTTTCTAAAGCCAGCGTACGGGTTGGCTGGTCACAGACCTCTGTGGGTCCCCAATACTGGATAGGACCAGGATAGATGTAAGCCGTCTTGCGGGCCCACTCGTCACGATGAGCGGCGAACTCCTTGAAGGGAGCACCGTCGAGCTCAACGAGAGCCTTGCGGATCACGGGCTTCATCTCACCTGCACGTTTCTCCATGTTCATCATCATCGTGATGGGCACACCACCGGCAATCCACTGCTCAGCAGGAGCAGTCGTATTCTTCACGATGGCCATATAACCTGTCTTGCCGTTGGCAATCAGCTGGGCAGCTGAGGTACCGAGGGCATAGCAATAGTCGGCATCGAAGTTAGAGGGAGCTGCGCAACGGCCCTCATAACCGAAGAAATGATGCTGCGTACCGAACTTACCTACATACTTACCCTCCTTCTTCATCTTCTCAAGTTTCTGGGCAACCATCGTCGACAGCAACTTCTCAGTCTCGATGAGCGACACCTGTACATTACCGTGAGGATCGCGGTCGAGAGCCAGCTGACGGGCAACACCCGTAGGCAGACTGTTGAATACAGCCAGGTTATCCTCGGTAAGGTGAGCCTTAACGAAATCGATTGACTCGTGACGATCCAGGTTCTTAGCCTCAGGCATAGCCAGCACGTCGTTCAACTGAGCGATGAGCTTCTTGATGGCGGGGATGAACTCAATAACACCCTCAGGAATGATGACGGTACCGAAATTGTTACCATCGGCAGCACGTACAGCCACAGCGTTGGCGATATAGTCTACGATATCATCGAGGCTCATACCCTTCTGCTCGACTTCCTCAGAAACAAGGCAGATGTTGGGCTGGGTCTGCAAAGCGCACTCCAAGGCGATGTGAGAAGCCGAACGGCCCATCACCTTGATAAAGTGCCAGTACTTGCGGGCTGAATTACAGTCGCGCTCGATGTTACCAATCAGCTCTGAGTATGTCTTACAAGCAGTATCGAAACCGAAAGAGGTCTCAATCTGGGAGTTCTTCAGGTCGCCATCGATGGTCTTCGGGCAACCGATAACCTGAACACCGTAATTCTTGGCAGCATAATACTCAGCCAGCACACAGGCGTTGGTATTGGAGTCGTCACCACCGATGATTACGATGGCCTTGATGTCGAGTTCACGGATAATCTCGAGACCCTTCTCAAACTGATCAACTTTCTCGAGCTTGGTACGACCAGAACCAATCATATCGAAACCACCGGTATTGCGATACTCGTCGACAATCTCCTTGGTAAGCTCCATATAATTATGGTCTACCAGACCACCAGGGCCGAGGATGAAACCATAAAGACGGTTCTCAGGATTCAGCTTCTTGATCTGGTCAAAGAGACCAGTGATAACATTGTGACCACCAGGAGCCTGACCACCGCTGAGGATGATACCAACGTTCATCTTGGTATGATTGGCCTCAGTAGCGGGCTCGAACTCTACGATAGGCATACCGTAGGTGTTGGGGAACAACTTCTTGATTTCTTCCTGGTCACCTACGCTCTGGGTGGGCTGACCCTCCTTGATTTTTACTGCACCCTGAAGAGCCTTAGGCAGCTTTGGCTGATAAGCGGCTCTTGCCATCTGCAATGCACTTTTTTCCATAATGTGTTTACCTTAAAATTGAATGAATAATTTCTAATTTGCGTGCAAAATTAATCAATTTCTGCTAGAAAAAGGAAAGAAAAAGCGGTTATTTCAGCATTTTAATATTTTTTGTAGATGCATTTCTTTGTGAAATGAAGATTTTTTTCTATCTTTGCTTACTGAATATATCAAAATAAACAAAAAGGAGGAAAAATTATGGCAAGTAAGAGAGCATTAAAACGTGGAATTCATTCAATTTGTGAGAATCTTTTTGCAGAGGCTGTCGCAGTATCTTTATATGGTGCAAAGAGTCAGGTGAGCAAGGCTGAGGGCCTGCTATACGGCATCATTAAAATAGAGGACGATTTTATTCGTCGGACCTGTCATCCTGAGCCAGGACTGCCAGCAAAGGCCTACTTCAAGGATCTGAAAGAAGACTTCACAGCACAGATTGGTGACATCATCGACCAATTAAACTGTTGACATGTGGCAAGGGTTTTGTAAATGGCTGTTATACAGCCGAATGGGATGGACGGTTAACGTAACACAAGAACATCCTGACAAGTATATTATCTGTCTGGCACCACACACCAGCAACTGGGATTTCCTGTTGGGGCAGTTCTATAGTGGAGCAGAAGGATTCAAGAGCCATTTCCTGATGAAAAAGGAATGGTTCTTCTGGCCCTTGGGTCCTATCTTCAAGCGGTTGGGTGGCATCCCCGTGCATCGCCAGAAGAAAACAAGCATGACCGACGCGATGGCAGAGACAGCCAAACAAGCGAAAGTCTTCCACCTCTGTATCACACCAGAAGGTACGCGCTCGAAGAATCCGGACTGGAAGAAGGGTTTTTATTTCATTGCCCTTAAAGCCAACCTGCCCATTCTGTTGTACGGCGTGGATTACGAGAAACGACTAATCGAGTGTACGAAGACCATCATCCCTACTGGCAATCTGGAAGATGATATGAGAGAGATTAAGCTATACTTCAAACATTTCAAAGGCAAGCATCCTGAGAATTTTACTATTGGAGACATTGAATGATGAATAAGAAGAGACTGGTCGTAACTCTGTGGGCTGGTCTCACAGTCCTGCTATCACTAGCACAGAAAAACCCAAAGATCCCTTTGGAAAACTACTTTTTGAACTACAAAGCAACCGGACAGCTGATACGCAACAAAGCACGTATGGACAGTCTTCGTGTGAACGACTCCCTGAAGACAGTGACTGTCTATGCCAACAACGCTTTCGGCGAGCAGTTGTTTACCAAGCCTTCAACCGATTTCATCTATACCGACGTCCGTAAGCTGTTGCCAGACTCCATTCAGAACTATCAGTTAACGATAAAAACAGGTGGTTGGGCTATCGAAGACCTGATACCCAATCGACTATCAGACCCCGTTGACAAAAGCCGCACCTGGGGAACTATCGAATATAAAGGCAAACCTTGGGTGTTTAATGCAACACGACCTTATAGCATTACACACGGACTCAGCAATCGTCATTTCGCCATCTGGGCCAGTCATGGTATCTATTATAATATCGCAGAAGACCGATGGAAATGGCAGCGTCCTCCCCTCTTCGGCACCAGTGAAGATCTGTTTACGCAAACCATCGTTACCCCCTATCTCATTCCCATGTTGGAGAATGCAGGTGCTAATGTATTCTCCCCACGCGAACGAGACTGGCAAAGGCATGAGGTAATCGTCGACAATGACTCGCTGGCAACAGGCTATACAGAACAGAGTATCCATCATCTTTGGCAGGTGGCACCCATGCCGGGTTTCGGCCTACATACAGGCAACTATGTCGATCATGAAAACCCCTTTGAGGCAGGAACAGCCCGTATGATCGAGGCAACGGAGCACAAGCACCATCTTGGCCACGTGATCTACCAGCCCACGATTCCCGAAGCGGGGCGCTATGCCGTCTATGTGAGTTACCAAACCGTAGAAGGAAGCATCGACGATGCCCGCTATACCGTTTGGCACAAAGGCGTCGCTACTGAGTTTCATGTGAACCAGCAGATGGGCGGATCCACATGGGTCTATCTAGGGACATTCGACTTTGACGAGGGCTGTAATGAACAAAACCGCGTGGTGCTCTCCAATTTCAGCGACAAGCCCGGCATTGTGACAGCTGATGCCGTGAGGTTTGGTGGCGGTATGGGCAATATCGAGCGAGGCGGGAAACTGAGCGGGATGCCCCGTTGTCTGGAGGGTTCGCGCTATTACGCCCAATGGGCTGGGATGCCTTATGAGGTATACAGCTCCAAAGAGGGGCAGGATGACTATGGCGATGATATCAATGCCCGTTCCTATATGTCGAACCTGCTGGGCGGAGGCTCATGCTATATGCCAGACACCACAGGGCGCGGCGTACCCATCGAGCTGTCGCTGGCCGTTCACACCGATGCTGGATTTACGCGCGACGGGAAGACCAACACGGGAACCCTGACCATTTGTATGACCACCTTCCGCGACTCAACCGTAAACGCAGGTTTTACACGACTGGCATCACGCGACCTGGCAGACGACCTTCTCGTGAATCTCCCCTATGACATCCGTCGGAAATACGGCAAATGGCAAACCCGCGAGCTCTACGACCGGAACTACTCCGAATGCCGAATGCCCGAAGTGCCCAGTGCCATCCTCGAAGCCCTGTCGCATCAGAACTTCGCTGACATGAGAATGGCCCAGGATCCCAACTTCCGATTCGACCTGGCTCGCAGCATTTATAAGACCCTGCTACGTTATACGGCCCGGATGCACCAAACCGATTATGTGGTACAGCCGTTGGCACCTGAGAATATCAGTGTAACACTTACCGATAAAGGTGAAGCCAGAATCAGCTGGACGGCGACAGAAGATCCCTATGAACCAACGGCCGTACCCACTTGCTACGTGCTTTATACGGCCAAAGACAACGAAGACTTCGACAACGGATTTTTCCTGAATAGCGACAAGACTTCAACAACGGTTCCCTTGGATCCCGATGTACTCTATTCTTTCCGCGTTTCTGCCGTCAATGCGGGCGGTGAGAGTTTCCCCAGCGAAGTGGTGTCAGCCCTCTACAATCCCACAGCCCAGAAGCAAGTACTTGTAGTGAACGGCTTCCACCGTCTCGCATCGCCAAAAGTACGCGACAATGCTTCAGAACAAGGTTTCGACCTCAATGATGATATTGGCGTGAGCTACGGACTTACAGCAGGATGGCGCGGGTTCCAGACCAGCTTCGACCGCTCACAGATGGGAAAGGAAACATCGAAGGGGCTCGGCTTCACCAACGACTCATTGGCGGGATACTTCATTGCAGGCAATGATTTCGATTATATCCGCACCCATGCGAGTGCCATCGCCTCTGCCCGCCGCTATAGCATTGCCAGTTGTTCTTCGAAGGCTATCGAAAACGGCAAGATGACGATGGAGGGCTATGCGCTGGTAGACCTAATCTTAGGTCTGCAGTACGATGACGGTTATTCATTAGTGAAGTATCAGACCTTCCCCAAGAATCTGAGGTCCCATCTGATGGCCCATACGGCTCAGGGTGGTGCACTTCTCGTAAGCGGTGCCTACATCGGAAAAGACATGACATCAGAAAAGGACAAGGCATTCCTGGCTAATCTGCTGAAATGTAACTACGGCGGTACACATTCTGATTATCTGGAACGTGATACCATACAAGGACTGGGTACAACCTTCACCTTCCACCGTCAACCCAATAGTAAGCATTACGCCGCCCAACATCCTGATGTGCTACTTCCCGTAGCTCCTGCCTACCCGGCAATGGCTTACAGCAATCTTCAGAGTGCCTGTGTGGCCTACAATGGCAACGACTACAGATCACTGACCATCGGTTTCCCCTTTGAATGTATCAAATCCAGGCAGATTCAAGGTGTACTGATGCGAGGCATATTAGCATTTCTATTACAATAATTAATTATAAACTTCTAACAAACATCTTATGAAAATTCAGGCAAATTCATCCGGAACAAGAAGTATTGAAATCAAGGAAGATCACCTTGAAACCATCGAGAAGTATCAGTTCTTCAGAGACTTGATTGACTCCAACGGTTATGTAGACGAACAGGTACTCGACAAGTTGAAACTGAACATTCGTTCACTGCTTGAGAGTCAGGCCGGCAAGGATAAAGCACTGCTGGATCTCTGTCTCGACGTCATCTACCACCCTAACATGAAAGCCTTCGGACTTCAGCAGTTGGTGATACTTTATATCAACTGGAAGAACCAAGGGAATGACAATTTAGGGGCTACCACCCGTGCCATCCAAGGAACACCGTTTAATTAGAGGAATGGAATATAGGCTGACGGACTTTCTGCCAACGACAAAGAAGGAGTTGGAACTCAGAGGATGGGATGAACTGGACATCATCCTGTTCTCTGCCGATGCCTATGTGGACCATCCTTCCTTTGGTGCAGCCGTCATCGGACGTACCCTTGAGGCGGCAGGCTATCGTGTGGCCATTGTCCCACAGCCAGACTGGCACGGTGATTTCCGCGACTTCAAGAAACTCGGACGTCCGCGGCTCTTTTTTGGCGTAGCTCCAGGCTGTATGGATTCAATGGTGAATAAATATACCGCCAACCGTCGTCTGCGCTCAGAAGATGCGTATAGTCCCGATGGCCGTCATGACCTTAGGCCAGAATATCCCACGATTGTCTATACTAAAATTCTCAAACAGCTCTATCCCGATGTACCTGTGATACTCGGTGGTATTGAGGCCTCGCTGCGACGCGTCACCCATTACGACTATTGGCAGGACTGTCTTCGAAAATGTATCCTTTGCGACTCTGGGGCAGATATGATTACCTACGGCATGGGCGAAAAGCCCACCCTCGCTTTGGCTAGCGCTTTAAGTGAAAAGGGAAAAGTGAATAGTGAAAAATTTGCTTCCGATATCAAATCCATCCCGCAGACAGTCTATCTCGCCCGCAAAGAAGACATCCCAGGCGGCATCCGAGAAGATGACATCGTTCTTCATTCTCATGAACAGTGTCTGAAAGACAAGCGCAAACAGGCTGAGAACTTCCGTTTTGTTGAGGAGCAGTCTAACATGATGCATGCCTCCCGTTTATTGCAGGGCGTAGACGGCCGCTATGTTGTCATCAATCCGCCCTACCCACCGATGACAACCGAGGAACTCGATGCCTCCTTCGACCTGCCATATACGCGTCAACCCCATCCCAAATACAAGGGTAAACGCATACCGGCCTACGACATGATCAAACACTCGGTCAATATCCATCGAGGCTGTTTCGGAGGCTGTGCATTCTGCACCATCTCAGCCCATCAGGGAAAGTTCATATCCTGCCGTTCGAAGGAGAGCATATTAAAAGAGGTGAAGCAGGTGGTAGAGATGCCAGATTTTAAGGGCTATCTCTCAGACCTTGGCGGTCCATCGGCGAATATGTACGGCATGCATGGCAAAAATCTCAATGCCTGCGAGAAATGCAAGCGACCCAGCTGCATCCATCCGCAGATCTGTCCCAACCTCGACACCAACCATCAGAAACTGCTGGACATCTATCATGCCGTCGATGCTGTCAAGGGCATCAAGAAGAGTTTTATCGGCAGTGGCGTGCGCTACGATCTGCTGCTACATCGCAGTAAGGATGAAGCAAGCAATCAGGCGGCGATGGACTACACACGCGAGTTGATTTGTAAGCATGTGAGCGGACGTCTGAAAGTGGCACCCGAGCATACCAGCGAACGCGTGCTCCGTCTGATGCGCAAGCCATCGTTCCAGCAGTTCTACGAGTTCAAACGCATCTTCGACCGCATCAACCGCGAGGAGAATCTCAACCAGCAGATCATCCCCTACTTCATCTCCTCCCACCCGGGATGCCAGGAAGAAGACATGGCTGAACTGGCTGTTATCACCAAACAGTTGGACTTTCATCTGGAACAGGTTCAGGACTTTACCCCTACGCCTATGACCGTTGCCACCGAGACATGGTACACAGGATATGACCCTTATACCCTCGAACCAGTCTTCTCTGCCAAGAGCCAACATGAAAAGCTTGCCCAACGTCAGTATTTCTTCTGGTACAAACCCGAGGAACGTCGCGGCATAGAACAAAGTCTCCGTCGCATTGGAAGAACAGACCTCATCTCCAAACTATACACAAACACCTATCACCCAACACCCAACATCCAACACCCCAAACCCAACACCCATGCAAATCATCGAGCAAAGCCTGATCGAGAAGAACCCAAAAAAGAAAAGCGAGGACGGCCTCGTCGTCACAAGTGACTTTATCGCCGTTATCGACGGATCTACCTCAAAGGCCACCCACCATTACTCTCTGCTGATGAGTAATGGTCGTTATGCCATGAAAATCATCTCACGCTATATCCATAAGATGCCTGCCAGCACATCGTGTCATCAGTTCTGCCTTGGCGTCACTAGAGCCATCAACAAGCATTATGGGAAAAAACGGATAGCCGAACTGACGGATCATCCTGAAGAACGTATGACTGCCTCTGTGGTACTCTTCTCCCGTCTGCGACGAGAGATCTGGATGATTGGCGACTGTCTGTGTTTGTTGAATGGCGAACTCCTAGAAAATCCCAAGCCTTATGAACAAACGCTAGCGGAGATGCGGGCAGCGAAAGTCAAAGAACTGCTGGCAGAAGGTAAAAGTCAGGAGGACATACTCACCAACGATGAAGCACGCGCTGCTATCATCCCCCGTATGTTGCAAGAGATGAAGAATCAGAATGTCACATACGCCGTAGTCGATGGTTTCCCAATTCCAGAACGGCTGGTACCAGTGCTTACACTCGACTTCCGTCCGTGGGAGATTGTCTTTGCCAGCGACGGCTATCCCTTCCTCTGCCCCACTCTCGAAGAGTCGGAGGCTCGTCTGCACCATCAGCGCGAGACCGACCCTCTCAATATCGGTGACTTCAAAGCCACAAAAGGCTTCACACCCGGCAACCGCTCCTTCGACGACCGCACCTATATACGATTTACAATATAAAATAAATCCCTTGCAGCCTTCAAAACTGCAAGGGAATATTATTATGTGCTCAAGTGTATGATTAATAGAACTTGAAGTAACGGCGGGCGTTGTTGTAGCTGATGTCCTCGACCATCTTACCCAAGAGCTCGCGATCGTCGGGCAGCAAACCCTTCTCCACGTCGTTGCCCAGCAAGTTGCAGAGGATACGGCGGAAGTACTCGTGGCGCGGATAGCTCAGGAACGAACGGCTGTCAGTAAGCATACCAACGAAGCGGCTCAGGAGACCAAGCACAGACAGAGCGTTCATCTGTTTCACCATACCGTCCATCTGATCATTGAACCACCAGCCGCTGCCGAACTGTATCTTTCCGGGTTCGCCGCCCTGGAAGTTGCCGAGCATGGTGGCGATTACTTCGTTGGCGCAAGGGTTCAACGTATATAATATGGTACGCGTGAGCTTGCCCTTCATGTTCAAGTTGTTGAGGAACTTCGACATGGCCTTGGCGGTGTTGAACTCGCCGATGCTGTCGAAACCGGTATCAGGACCAAGCTGATTATACATAGCAGTATTGTTGTCGCGGATGGCGCCATAGTGGAACTGCTGGGTCCAATTGGCATCTGCATCCATCTCAGCCATAACGGTGAGGAAGCAATTCTTGTACTGACGAACCTCGAAGGTAGACAGTTGCTGACCGCGCAAGGCTTTTTCGAAGATGGTCTCAATCTGAGAATCGGTGTATTCCTCGTCGTAGAATTCCTCGATACCGTGGTCGGAGAGTTTACAGCCATTGGCAGCGAAAAAGTCATGACGCTTCTGGAGGGCATCGACCATATCAGCGAACTTCCGGATTTCCACGCCACTGACATGTGCCAGTTCATCAACATAAACCGCAAAGTCAGACTTCTCAATGTTCATCGCCTTGTCGGGACGCCATGCGGGAATCATCATCGGGTCATTCTCAGCCTTATGCTTGGCATACTCAATGTGGTTGTGCAAGTCATCGACGGGGTCGTCGGTGGTACAAACGCACTCCACGTTATAGTGACGCATCAGGCCACGGGCTGAAAACTCAGGCTGCTGCAACTTCTCATTGCACTCGTCGAAGATTTCACGGGCGGTCTTGGGAGAGAGCAGTTTCTCGATACCGAAAGCGGTCTTCAGCTCCAGATGAGTCCAGTGGTAAAGAGGATTACGCAAGGTGTAAGGTACTGTCTCAGCCCATTTCTCAAACTTCTCCCAATCGCTGGTGTCTTTACCTGTGCAATATTTCTCATCGATACCGTTGGTACGCATAGCACGCCACTTGTAGTGGTCACCACCCAGCCAGAGCTCGGTGATTGACTTGAAACGATGGTCGTTGGCCACCATCTCCGGAATCAGGTGACAGTGATAGTCAATAATCGGCATCTTAGATGCATGGTTGTGATACAAATCCTGGGCAATCTCGGTCTCCAGGACAAAGTTCTTGTCATTGAAAGCTTTCATAAATGTGACTTGTTTTTAAGTTGTATTTAAAATTTTCTGCAAAGATAGCAATAATCTCACATAAAAGAACTATCTTTGCAGCAAAAATAAACGTAAACGTTTTCTATGCAGCGAAAAGTCCTTCTCATTTACACAGGTGGCACTATAGGTATGAACCGTAATCCAAAAACGGGAGCTTTGGAACCCTTCGACTTCGAACACCTTTTATATAATGTGCCCGAGCTGAAGCAGTTCGATACCATCATCGACACTTTCCAGTTTGATCCACCCATCGATTCGAGTGATATGACGCCTGCCAGATGGACAGACATTTCACACTGTATTGCCGATCACTATGACAACTATGACGGTTTTGTTGTACTCCACGGCACAGATACGATGGCCTATACAGCCTCCGCCCTTTCCTATATGCTGGAGAACCTGACGAAACCTGTCATATTCACAGGGTCTCAGCTGCCTATAGGACAGCTTCGCACCGATGGCAAGGAAAATCTGATCTCATCGATAGAGATAGCAGCGGCCTGCGACGACCAGGGGCATGCACTCGTGCCAGAAGTCGGCATTTATTTCAACTCGCATCTTCTACGTGGCAACCGCACCACTAAGCAGAGCGCAGAGGAGTTTAATGCCTTCGAATCGTTCAACTATCCCCATCTGGTGGATGCAGGTGTGAACATCACCTACCATCGTGAACGGATTTTAAAGCCACAATGGGATGAGCCTATGGTGCCACATTTCCGCTTGGATAACAATGTGATTATCTTTTCACTCTTTCCTGGTATCCGCGAAGACCTCATCCGACATATCATCCACACGCCCAACTTGAAAGCTATCGTGATGCGAACCTTCGGCAGCGGCAACGCACCACAGTCAACCTGGCTGTTACATGCCCTCAAAGAAGGAACCACCAACGGGAAGATAATTGTCAACATCAGCCAGTGTCTGCAAGGAGCCGTAGAGATGTCAAGATATGACTGCGGTTATCATCTTCAGGAGGCTGGTGTCATCAGCGGACGGGATATGACCGTTGAGAGTGCCGTCACGAAACTGATGTTCCTGCAGTCACACTATCCGGAGTCTCCAGAAATGGTGCGTCAACTCATGCAGCAATCCATTCGAGGAGAGATGACAATTTAATAGAAAAATCAATCGTTTGCACATCATTTAGTGTTAACATTTGATAAAATTTAGGGTTGTGTGGGAGCACGGAAGGTTTCTTATAAAAAAAGTGCTGAAAAAGTTTGTGGGTTCGAAAAAAAACCTTTACCTTTGCACACGTTATCCTGAAAACAATCTTTTTACCTTAAAAGAGCTAATACCTATTGAAGATATGGAGCGATCGCTTGCGAAAGTCGTCGCTTTATTTTTTAACCTTACGCAAACTGTTAAACTTTCCTAAAAGTAAATCACTATTCACTTCTCACTATTCACTTTTCACTTAAAATTCGTACCTTTGCACCCCGATTTGAGTCCGTTGGGGCTGAGTGAAGTGTGTACGAACGTATGCCGCCTCGCGGAAAAAACCCTTTAATACAATAAATAATGTACGCAATTGTAGACATTCAGGGTCAGCAGTTTAAGGTAGAACAGGGCCAGAAGCTCTTCGTTCACCACATTAAAGATG
>JAEEGH010011830.1_pt1 | contig 19718 bp, 16 predicted proteins | sample 9134181 | NCBI WGS metagenome assembly JAEEGH01 (sample SAMN16246544, study PRJNA631951) | gut metagenome | biome: gut microbiome; feature: rumen; material: DP-attached | host: Bos | place: Iran: Karaj | collected 2018-10 | reverse complement strand
TCCATCCCTCATCACAAGGCATTGACTGTAATCATCAATGTTTTGCAGTTGTCCCTCGATAGTCTTATAGGCTCCGCCTGCTTTCCTTTTGTCTGGCTCAAAATAGGTCACAACGATGGTCGGATGCTCGTTGATGACTTCGCGTAGGTAAGCCATCTTCTGGTTGAGGATTTCACTGTCCTCATCGGCCAATTCCATCTGTGAATCAGTCAGACGGGCAGTCTCTTCGATGGCTGCTGCATGGCCAGTCAAAGCGGCAAACGGGGCAAACTGAGCCGCACGGTTCATCATGCTCATCTGGGGATGCCTCGATGACACATGATGCGGTGGGTTGATGATATCATCGTAGTTGTCAGTCATGCCTTGTGTCCTCCAACTTGTTGGTTGCGCTCTTTGGCAGTGGCGCCTTCCTCAAAGTTCAAGCCTTTTAGGATGGCATTTTTGCCGAATTTCTCCTTGATGCTGAGCAAGGCCTCTTGCACTTTTGGCTCCTTGGCCAGGTCCTCAGCTTTTTCCTCATTCTGTTGAGCCTTTTCATCATAGTCTGTGAAAAGGTCAAGTTGCACCGAAGGTCTTAACGAAGTGACATCCTCCTCGTTGATAACATGGTTGACTGTCAAATTGATACGGCGCACGAGTAAGTTGGGGTTGACGATCTTGGCATATAAATCTTTTATCGCTTGGATGATGGCCTTGCTCGAGGAGGTAGGCGCATCCAGGTTCACTGTGCCGTGGGCGGGTTTTGGGACCTGCCTCCCATAATAGTCGGTTGTGATGGGACCGTCATATTTTGCTTTCAAGACTGATTTGGTGAGGTTCACTGCATCGTAGTTGATGGTCAACACAATCTGGTCAGCCACAAGGTGATGCTTCACCATATTCAGCGAAACCTCGTCGGCCATTTCAAGCACGACGACTTTGGCCTTTTTATAGTCATAGCCTTCCGTTAGCACCTGGCCGCTACTGATGGAATTCGTTTCCGGCTTGTAAGCCTTCACCTCCTTCATGCCAACAGGTTCCCAGCCCCAGGCATGATCGATGAGCAGCTCCGCATTGACCCCGAAGAGGCTGTAAAGCAGCTCTTCGTTCTCAATGCTGCATCTCGCGACTTTGCCCATGGTGTCCATGCCGTACTGTTCCAGCTTTTGGGCAATGCCCTTGCCGACACGCCAAAAACTGGTCAACGGCTTGTGGCTCCAAAGCTCTTTGCGGTAACTCATCTCGTCGAGTTCCGCAATTCGCACCCCATCCTTGTCGGCTGGGATGTGCTTCGCCACAATATCCATGGCCACCTTACACAGATACATGTTCGTTCCGATGCCAGCCGTTGCCGTGATGCCCGTGGTGTTCAGCACATCTCTTACCATCTTCAGGGCCAGCTCGTGAGCGTTCATCTTATAGCTGTCAAGGTAATCCGTGGCATCGATGAAAACTTCGTCAATAGAGTAGGGGTAGATGTCTTCTGGTGCGATATACTTCAGATACACCTCATAGATTTTGGTGCTGTATTGGATATAATACGCCATCCGAGGCGTTGCCACGATGTAGTCCAACTCCAGCTTGGGATTCACTTTCAGTTCCGGGTCAAAATAGGATTTATCCGTGAAAGGAGTATATCCGATTCTACGCTTTCGCTCTCGATTGATTTCCTCGACTTTTTGAACGACTTCAAAAAGTCTCGGGCGCCCCCCAACACCGTATGATTTCAGTGACGGTGAAACAGCAAGGCAGATGGTTTTGTCCGTCCTGCTTTTATCAGCCACGACGAGGTTGGTGGTCAGAGGATCCAGACCGCGCTCCACACATTCTACCGATGCATAGAATGACTTCAGGTCGATGGCTATGTAGGTGCGCTGTTTCATACGCTGCAAAGATAGGGCTTTTTGGTCTGGTTTTATATTCTAAAAAACAAGGGAGTCACGAATCATCGTAACTCCCTCGTTTTCAGTTTGTCGGGGCAAAAGGATTCGAACCTTCGACCCCCTGCTCCCAAAGCATGTAAAGCCACTTTCCCCACACAATCAACCACTTAGATTTTTATTTAAAACTTTCTATATCAAATATTTGCGTATATGGATAATTATACCTATTTTTGCAGTGTTTTAGAAGTCTGAGTGCAAATGGAGTGCAAATTTTTTTGCACTCAGAACCCAAGAAACCAACACGCAACTAATAGATAATTAAAACTTTAGAGAAATGAAACTAACTCCATCCATGTACGAACCTCTCTTCGTCAGCATCACCGAGCACGTCACAGTGAACACGCTCTATGATGTCAGAAGAGTGAAAAGAGATGGCTCTTACCCTGTATATATTAGGGTTTGCTGCCGTCACGACAAGCTGTATCTGCCCACTGGCATCTCGCTCACACCCGATGACTATGCCAAGGCGCTCATCGTCAAGACGGGCTCCACAAAAATCTGCAAGGCCAAGGCTCAGGTCGGCCAGGTCTTCAAGAAAGTCAACGATGCCGTCGACGCGCTCATTGCTGAAAACAACTTCACCTTTGAGAACCTAAAGAACATCCTCGCTGGTCCTCAGAAGTCTCAGGACAAGACTGTCACCCTCCTCGAATACTGGAAGGAGTTCGGCGACAGCAAGAATACTGAGAAGACCCGCGAGCAGTACCTGAATGCCCTGAAGAGCTTCTATCGCTTCCTCGGTTGCAAAGTCACGTGTCACGTCAAGAGACGCACCAAAGAGAGGACGCTTGAAGTCAAGGGCAAGAACAACAAAGTCACTCCTTCATACGTCAACGAGAACGTCATCAAGCTGTGGGATGCCTCGATGGAAAAGGCTGGGCTGTCCACGTCCACGCGCAGCATCTATCTCCGTGCCCTTCGTGCCGTCATGAACAGCCTCGGCCAGAACAACGTCATCTCGAAGACTCCCAAGTTCACCATCAAGCAAGGCACCCGCCGCAAGGAGGACTTTATCCCCGTGTCCGACATCGTGAAGATTCGCGACTATAAGAAAGGCCCCGGGAAGAAAGCCGCCGACTGGTGGATTATCCTCTATCTCTGCAACGGCTCCAACCTGAAAGACCTTGCCCATCTGGAATGGGGCAATGACTATTTCTATAATCAGGATAACAAGGAGCTGACCTATATCCGTGGCAAGATTGCCGACAGAGCCCAGGTCATCGTCCATATCCCCATCATCGAGCCTTTGCAGAAGATGCTCAACAAGTACGGCAGCAAACCCGAGATGGGCAAACGGGTCTTCCCGCAGATCCTTCTCGGTGCCAAGACTGAAGCTGATGTCGAGAGCCGCATCCACGATTTCAACCGCCAAATCCGCAAGGGCATGCAAGGCGTTTGTGAGCAGCTTGGCATCCGCCCGGTCACCGCTTCCACCGCGCGTAATTCCTATATTACCACGCTCACCTGGCACGGCATCCAAGATGCCTTCATCGACTCGATGGTCGGCCACGTCGATTCCAAGAACGTCCTTCGCGGCTATCAAGGCACCCTCAGCCCCAAAAAGAGGGCCAAGGTCAACAACCTCTTGTTCGTTGACCCCGAAATTGAAGAAGACGAAGAATAGTCAAAAAGCCCGGCGCTCCGCTGGGCTTTTTTTCTTACCGCACCATTTCGCGCACTTCTTAAATCTTCATAGTCATGAACGCATTATCATTTAAGATCCATGCCGACCTGGACGGCTACCTCGACGACCCTGTCATGGGCCAAATCAACCAAAGGATTTACGACATCATCTGTGAAATCAACGCGCCTAAAAATGCCAATAACAGGCCTTATCCTGTCCGACATCCGGCGCATGTGATTTTCAGGGAAGCCTATTCACTGTTGAACGTCTTACTCGGGGAGCTATACCCCGAAGAAGACTTTGTCCGGAAACATTTTTTTGAAGTCCGTGACCGCCTCCTCGATACCTATGCAGCAGAAATCGTCCTGTCGGTCGATTTCGTGCTGCTACGGCTTCGTGACGACAGAAAGAGCCGTTTCCTCGCCTCGGCTATAGAACACGCTGTAGATGTCAATTCTGACTATTTCAAGGCGTTTCAACGACTGGCCGACGAACTTAGCGTGCCTGAAGAGGATTGGAAAGCGAAGTATCTCGCTCTTCAAAGGCAATACGATGCGCTGTGTGCATCCATTCCCCCGCCACTGACCGACAAGAGAAACCAGTATTATCTCCCTCTCGACACAATCGAAGCGGCTCGCCAAGGCTTTGTCCATGTGCAAGATCTGCTTGAAGCTGCCGTCAAAGCCGAAACAATGAACATCTACAAAGTGTTGCGTCTTCTTTTCGCCAATTTCAAAGGCGATTATCAGGAGATGGTGAAGACCTATGAGGAATTGGCAGAGAATCGCGCTGCCAACTCTTACACCTCCCACATCACCATCGCCAAGAGCTTCACCAAAATTGACTGCATCCGTGTGATCATCTCTTTGTTTAAGAAAGGGAAATTCAAAACCCGTGACGGCTCCCAGCTGACCCAGAAGGTTCTATTTGAGGACTTCGGCAACTTCCTTGGCGTCGACCTTTCCAATGGGCCTACTGAATACAACAATGCGCTGTCCGACAACAATAAACTATCCAAGAACATTGCCATCTTCGAAGTGATGTCATCAGCTGTCACAGAAGACTTCAACAGCAAATAATGCATCCGCAAAAACCATTGTCCATATATGGCACATGGTTTTATCCCGTCTATTCATAGTTATTTCGCAACCGCATTCCGCTTCATCGGATGCGGTTTTTTCATCGGTGCCAGGCACCAAAATAACGCGAATGATAACCCCTTAAAAACTCACACCATGTATCAACACAACGAACCCCTGTCTTTCGACAACCTCCCCAATGCTGTCTCACAGCTGATTGAAGAGGTGGGCGAGATGAAGACCATGCTGCAGACCATCGCCGACCGCGAAGGCCAGCCCGAAAAGAAATGGATGAGCGTCGACGACCTCATCATCTACCTCCCCGGCAAGCCAGCCCGACAGACCATCTATTCATGGGTCTGGAAAAAAGCCATCCCTTATCACAAGGCTGGTGCCAAGCTCCAGTTCCTCAGGTCCGAGATAGACGCTTGGATCCTGGGCGAGACCTTCTCCGTCGACGACGACGAAGATGTCGTCCGTCTTCCTGTCAAGGCACGCCCCATCACACCCAAGAAAGGAGGCCGCAGATGACCCATCCCCAAGGCTATGTCAACAAAGAGGAGGTCACCCTGACCCATCCTGACCTCTCCAAGCTCTGGCTCGACTCCGGCGATGTCATGCGCTTGCTCCATTGCTCCCGTCGCACTTTGGATAAGCTCCGCACCAAGGGCATGCCTTATTATAAGGTACACACCCATTACTGCCTCTACAAGCTGGAAGAAGTCCAGGCATTCATCGAAGACCACAAAATCATACAACGCCATGGAAACCCTCGTTAGCCCCCAGCCCTTCATCCCGTCGCCCTTCGCTTGCGCCTCCGTCGCCTCGCTGGCGCGTTTCTCCTACTTCGCCAAGCCCATCAGCCGCCTGCAGCCCACTATGGAGTTCTCCCTGGCCGATGCCTACAACTACATCAAGAGCGGCATTTCGGCACAGGCCACAGCTCGCTTGCGCTCGCTGCCGTCCGCCGAACGCCCCGCCTTCAAGAGGATGAATTTCGACTTCTGCACCTTCTCCGGACTCTTCCAGCAGCGCAAGGCCGACAAGCTCGTCCGGCATTCCTTCCTGGTCTGCTTCGACTTCGACCATCTTCCAGATGTCGAAGCCGTCGGCCTCACATTGCTCAACGACCCTTATTTTGAGACCATGCTGCTCTTCCGCAGCCCCTCGGGCGACGGCCTCAAATGGGTCGTCTCCATGGAACAGAACTATGCCAGCCGCGAGCGTTTCTTCCCAGCCGAAACGCCCGCTTCCTACCATCCGCTGTTTTTCTTTGCCGTCCAGCATTACCTCCGCAACACCTATTCCCTCGAAGTCGATGAGAAATGCAAGGATGTCAGCCGTGCCTGTTTCCTGCCGTTCGACCCACAAGCCTACATCAATCCCGTCCTGTTATGACCGCTCCGCTCTCCGCTGCCGAATTCGTCGAGGCCCTGACCGTCCTGATTGAACGGTCGGCCACCGATATCACCGCCGATTATGGCGACTGGTGCAGCATAGGCTTCGCCCTGGCCCACGAATTTGGTGCCGCTGGCGAGCCGTATTTCCACAGAATCTCGGCTTTCTACCCCAATTACGACCCCTCTGAAGCCTCCAAGCAATACGCCTATTGCCTCCGTCACAAAGTGCCCTCCGGCAAAGCCCCCGTCACCATCGCCACCCTCTTCCACCTCGCCAAATCCCACGGCATCAATCTCCCAGCGCCCAGTGGCCGCAGATCAGGGGAGTCCGTCCCCCTCCCTGAGGGGGTGCCGCTTCGCGGCGGGGGAGTCATCTCCCTCTCCTCTGGAGGAGAGGGTCGGGGTGAGGAGGTGTATGGCCACACCTCCAAGTCCTCAAAAACCCCACTTGAGGAATTTGAGGAATTTGAGGAAATCGCCTCCGAAGCCCCGCTCCCGACCTTCTCCCAATCCATCCGCGACGACCTCCCCACCATCATGCAGCGCATCGTCGCCGACTCCACATCCGATGTCGATGCCGACATCCTCGTGCTCGGCTCCCTCACCGTCTTTTCGTCCTGCATCCCGAATGTCTTCGGCGTGTATGATCGCCGTCAGGTCTTTGCCAATCTCTTCCTCTTTGTCACCGCCCGTGCATCGGCTGGCAAAGGACGGCTCTCCCTGTGCCGTCATCTCGCCATGCCGCTGCACCAGGCACTCCGCGACAAATACCAAAAGCTCATGAAAGAATACGAAGCCGCACAGGTGGCCTATGCCGTCAACCGCAAAAACACCCTCGAAGTGCCGCCCCAAGAGCCGCCGTTCCTCACCCTGTTCGTCCCGGCCAACAGCACCGCCACAGTCGTCTATCAGACGCTCAGCCAAAACGACGGCGTAGGCCTTCTGTTCGAGACAGAGGGCGACACCTTGGCCAACGCCTTCAATTCCGACCTCGGCAACTACTCCGACGGCTTCCGCAAAGCCTTCCATCACGAGTCCATTTCCTACCTCCGCAAGAAAGACCATGAGTTTGTCGAGATAGTGCAGCCCAAGTTCTCCGCCGTCCTTTCAGGCACGCCGCAGCAGATCTTCAACCTCATTCCCGATGCCGAAAACGGACTCTTCAGCCGTTTCGTCTTCTATGTCATGCCCACGCAGCTGGTCTGGCACGACATGTTCGCTTGCTCCGGCACCATTGCCGATGAGCAGTTCAAGCAGATTGGCCGCGACTTCTTCGCCTTCCACAAGGCCTTCTCGAAGAAGCGCGTCCAGTTCGCCTTCAGCCGTGCCCAGCAGCACCAGTTCAACAGCTTCTTCGAGGCCACCCAGCTTCGCTACGCTCAGCTCTTCGGCGACGACATCATCGCTTCCGTCCGTCGTCTTGGTCTCATCCTCTTTCGCTTCGCGATGATCTTGTCCGTCCTTCGTCTCATCGACGACCCACCCAAGCCAGCGAAGAAAGGGGAGAAGGAGCTGCACCTGGTCTGCATCGATGCCGACTTTGCCACCGCCCTCGCGATGGTCAAAGTCCTGCTGCAGCACACGGCATCGGTCTTTCAGACCTTGCCGCGCAGCCCCCAGTCCGTCCGGGCACCCAAGGGCATGAAGCAGCTCGCCGAAGGCTCCCGCTCGAAGTTCCTTGCCGCCTTGCCCGATGCCTTCACCCGTGCCGATTTCTGCGATGTCGCCCAATCCCTCGGCATCACCACCAAGACCGCCGAGCGTTACATCACCGAACTATGTAAAAACGGCCAGTTGGAGCATCCCGCCCACGGCCAGTATTATAAACCCGATAAAAACAGATAGAAATTCCTCAATTCCTCAAATCCTCAACTTCCCCATGCCGCCCAGCCCCGTAGGGGCGAAACGACCTTAACCAGGGGTGTCAACCCCTGGGCAGGGTGTCAACCCCTGGGCAGGGTGTCAACCCCTGGCAGCTCCACGGCAGTCTGTCCCCCTCTATGAGGGGGTGGCCGCAGGCCGGGGGAGTCAACTCCTAACTCTTAACTCCTAACTATATGAAATCCACAGTCCTAATAGAAACAAAGACGATGGCCGCCTACCGCGCCATCCGTCCCGCCATCGTAGCCGCCAAAGTCGGCTACCTCGGCGTGTCAGGCCTTACTATCTCAGCTACAATCAACCCCAAAGATTTCGCCTACCTCGTCGATGTCGTCAATCACGCGGCACAAAGCGCCGGCGTTGAACGTGCCGAGTACGAAATCCGTACCATGCACAACATTCCCCAACCCACCAAAAACGATTGAAGCCGAAGCCCCGAACATCATCGATGTCCGGGGCTTCGATATCATTTGCCTCTCAAATCGTTAGCACGATAGCACAAATAACGAAAACCACTTAATCAATCAAACAAGAACAATAGCGGCCACAATAAGCACAATTGACAAAATGGCGAAAGTCCACTTTAAGACATTATCCCTGTTCTGTGCTTTAGGGAACAGTTTCGTTTTGTAAGCAATCAGCCGACCCACAAAGTAACTTACAGCAATCAACGCGCACAGCAAAAGGAAAAAAGTGTAGTGCGACCAGTTGAGACTATCTTTCTCGATGAGACAAACGATGTATCTTCCCAATAAGGAAGCACCGACAATGATGGCCATCATAACCCAGAACTTCAGTACAGGTCTTTCGTGGCCGAAGATGTTTAGATTGTTAGACATGATAACTGTGATTTAATTGATTATTAAATGATGAATAATTGTATTTCCTTATCAAGCGTTAAAGTTTGAGTTTCATCCTCACAGGCCATTCTCCTTCATTTATCGCTCTCCCACCTGCTCATCCCACCATGTAGCATCTCCCATCGCTCCATCCGCTCATAATACTCCCTAATCGAGTCCGTCCCCTCGTCATTGCGAGGAACGAAGCAATCCAGAGAGGTCTCTTCAGGCCGTGAGTTTTTCTCCTCCTCACATCCACTCCGGCATCCCGCCAACAATAGGGTGGCCATCACCACCAGCAAAGCACATGTTCTTTTCATTGTTCTATTTGTCTTATTTGTCCTATAAGTCTCACTTCGTAAGCACGTAAGCACGATAGTACGAAATGCAAAGCATTCAACGAAGTTAATAACGAAATCCCCTAACCACACTCAAAACCGATGCTCATATCCCATAGTAAGAAAGGCACCGAAGAAACCACCGCCAAAAGAGGGTTGGCCTTTTGTTGTATTATGGTTGACACAAATTTGAGTTTGCCAACCTATACGGAGATGATCGTTTTCCGATAGTCGTATGCGTCCGCCTAATTCCACCTCGGAGCCTATACCAAAATCGGTAGTCTTGTTGGCATCATAGCGTGTGTTCGTCGCCCGCTCCACAAAAAAACCTGCGTTAACATAAAACCATTTGTGCGTGAACTCGACGCGAACAGGAACGCGGATGTAATGCCGTAACCCTTCCCTGTGGTCGCCGGGGAACCAATCACTTCCATTCTTGTTAAAACCCCAACGGTAATTGTACTCAACGCCTGCCAGCAACGACCAATGCTTATTGAAACTGACCTTGGCGTCCACGCCAGCATTCACGTGATAGACATCATCACCGAACATTTTGGGTGTTGAACCATCCCATGTAATCCCTATCTTGGCAGAAGGAATAATCGACCATTCTTTCGTGTCTTTCGTGTTCTGTGCCTTTGCCGAAAAGCAGCAAAGCAAAGCGATGGCCATTGTGGCCAAAATCTGCTTATTGAAACTATTTGCTCTCATAACTCATTGATTTTAAAGTTACATATTCTATGGCTTATCTTTTTACCGTGATGCGTTCCGTCTGCGAAACTCCCTTTGCATTCCTAATCCGCAGCAAGTAAACGCCCTCCGTCAAGTCTGAGATTTTGATTTCATTTGAGTTTCGCACCATCTTCACCAATTGCCCAAGAGCATTGTAAACCTGCACTTCGGCTACTTCAATACCGTCAATCGTCACCTTTTCTTTGGCAGGATTGGGATAGGCCAAAGCCTTTACCGCTTCTTGCGGCACTTCCTCTACACTACAAGGGATTGGATTGAAATCCTCGCGCCGCATCTTGATGAGTTTGCCATATCTATAACTGGAACCACTATCAAGGTAATATCTTGATATGCCAACAAGGCATCCCCCGTCCAACATTGGCAGGACGAAACGACAGGATGATTTGTCACCGTATTCTGGTTCAACAAATTCCTTTCGACCGAGTAACTCCATATCCTTGTCGTATAGGCATACGCTTGAGTGGCTCTCCCCGCCTGCTGTTATGTAAAACCATGCTCCTCCGTATATGGTCGAGTCATTCACATAAGCCATGCAATAGTTTGAAGCCTGAATGGCTGTATCTTGCTTGTAGTAAACCCTATCCCAACGGTCAAAAGTTCCATCAAGACCAACCTCTGCCATGCCAATACTCCACTTAGTGTATTCCCCATTCGGCTTCATGTCTCCCATTAACAATAGTCTATTGTCGGAAAGCCAATGGTCGGAATAGGAATACACAAAACTTTCACGAAAGGCAGGAGACAAAATGAAGCCGTCCTCATAGTTGAAGTCGTGGTCGTACATCAGAAGCGAATTCTTGTTGTTCAGACCTGCGCAAATCACAACGATGCCATCATTATTAGGGTTTTGCAGTAATTTGTAACACTCATAACCAAACATGGTTGCTTCCGGATGGGGCAGTTCGGCCGTGACGAAACGGCACGACAAAGTGTCGGCGTTCATATCGAAACGGTAGAAACATGGTTTTGTCCCTTGTCCGTATGTTTCTTGATACTGATAGCCACATGAAAACACCACCGTTCCGTCGTCATCAAGCATCAACTGTCCACCCTTCGAGAAGCCAAGGACCATTTCAGGCTCTTCGTGATTTTTTACATTGAGGATGTTGAAATCTGAATCAAGAATCAGAAACACAACATCTTCTCCAACCCCCAAATCATCTGATAGGACTACTGCCGAGGCAAAATAAGTTCCATTGGCCAATTGCACGATGTGGGTCGGTCTCACATTACCTTCGATGGTGTCGAATACCCGATAATCATATTCGCCATCTTCCGTGACACGCATTACCATAGGAAAGAAGTGGTTATTGTCAGGGCCACATTCGCCCATAATCACGGCTTCTCCTTGGTCATTGACGATACCCGTCCGTAAATACGAGTAATTTCCAAGGTCGTCACAGTCAATTTCCCATTGTTGGGCGTTGGTCGCCATCGAAACGATGGCGACCAACAAAGTCAGAAAATATCTTTTCATAGTGAAAAATTATTACAATTCGTCTCTTTCGATAGTTCCGTTCTCAATGTAGTTGTAACGTGCATATTCGACTTCGGTCCAATGATAGATGGGACCTACCTCTTCATCTCCATGTCCTTCAATCACAACATTTGTCACAAAATACCGATATTGTTGCATCGGATTGCCACTAAGATTGATGCCTAGTGCTTGTGGTATTACTTGATAAATGTATCTTTTTTCACCTGCATAGTAATCGTTCATATACGGCCATTCGATACATGTGTTTTCAACATCAGTGCTATAGAAAATGCCAGGACAATTTGGCCCACCCCAGAATTTATAAGTTAGGAAGTTCGTATAGAATCCCCTACAACCAGCAGGATCAGCAGGCCAGCTGGCTCTTACTTCAGCCATAATGGAATCTTGCAACACCTTGTCAGCACCTCCAGGAAGGAGTCCGTCACAGCTGCCCATGCCATCTTTATAGTGCCAATCATCTCCTACTGAGAAAGGGCCATCAATATGAGGTTGGGGAGTGTGAGGAGGTATGCCTTTTGTTCCATATTGGCCGCTGAAATGGAATCTTGCCTCGTTGCTGTTTTCCAGTTCATAAGATACCATCAGGCGTCTATAACCTTTATTGCTCAACAAACTGGCATGATAGGCCGTCCCTGCCAAATCCACCACACGTTCATAGGTCGTCACCACATCATCCTCAAGCACTTCACCATTAACCGTGAGGGGCACAATAAGGTCGAAATAATGGTCTTCAGTAACAGTGTAGTAGGCCATCGGTTCAGTGTAGGTTACATTGAAGAGGTCAACCACATTGTTCATGGCCTCTTCGAGCGTCATGGTTTCTCCACTTCTCGTGCCAGGATGCTGCTTTCTTTCGTCGACTTTGTTCTTAAAGTCAAGGATGCGACTTACTACAGCATCGTTTTGTGAGTCATTGACTTCGGTTTGAACCTTTTCGCTCAAAACCGTTTCTTTTTCCTTTTTGCAGGAGGTCATCATCACTCCCACGAAGGTGGCAATCATAGCCACGCTAAATAATACTTTTTTCATAGTAATAAATTTGATTAAAGTGAAACATTTGTTTATTTTGGATTAATCCGTTATCGTAAATTCACCGTAATACTCATCTCCATCGGAGAGTGTAAAAGTGACAATGTAATTCCCAGCATTGGGGATGTAAACCTGCAAGCCATTCGGTGTAAACACCGAAAGACAGTTTACAAGAGTACCTGAAGCCGTAGAAACTTCAACAGCAATTTGGCCAAGGTTTTCGGTAAACATTACCGAAAGCACATGGTCATAAATTGAGGGCAAAATGCTTCCGCTTTTATCCGTACTACCGCACTCGGCCCTTAATATTACTATTGAAGGTGTTTCATCTCCTTTCATCTCCGTTCTGGCTGCGCCGTGGGCGTAGCAAAATGCTCCTGAAAGGACTAAGCAGAGCATCAGAACCAATGTTGTTACTTTTTTCATCGCTTATTTTAGGTTTAAAATCACGATGCAAAAGTACCAGGGCTCTAAAACCCCTGCAAGAACATGTTGGTTAAGATTGGTTATGGTTTTTGACTAACGTCTTATTAATCAAATAAATGAAGAATCCTTGGCCATATCCATCAAGGTGATGGGAAGTGGATTATCGTTGCCGAATATCTTACGCATTTTACCATTGCGTTGAAAAACGGCATTGTAGGTACGCTGCATCAAGGCAGCAATATCAGCATCAGTCAGTCCCAACAGATAAAGGCAACAATAATCAAGGTCACCATTGGTAAGCTCTGGATAGGCCTTTTTGAGACGGATAGTAAATTGCCCGAAATGACGGTCAACTGCCAAACGCAGGTCTAACAATTGTTGTTTGTCCAAAGCAGAATCCTTATAGATAATATAATCAATTTTCGATTTGAACTGCCCTTCATTCACCCGATCCATGATGAGACGGCATATAGGTTCTTCATCAAAAGATGCTGCAACTTCGGTTTTTGCAGCCAAATCATCCAATTGCTTGATTTGGTCTTTCAGTTCGCGCACCTCTTGGTTGCTTCGTTTCAGCCGACCGGATATGGCGGCTTGCTCCATACGGTGAGTCTGACGCTCGGCCTCAATGGCTTCCGCGTGCCGTTTATCTCTTTCTTCCAATTCTTTTTTTGCCAAAGCCTCTTTTGCCTCTATCTCCTGTTGATGATGTTTTTCTTTATCTTTCAAAGCCTTTTCCGCTTCGATCTGCTTCTGTCTCAGTTCCTCCTTATGCTGTTGCTCCGACTCTCCAAATTTTCTATCCGCTTCATCTTGCTGCACTTTCAATAGTTTTTTACTCCTTAGTTTCGCCAAAACGATGATGAACATTGCAACCACAACAGCAATCGGAATACCAATCCTAATTACTCTCTTTATAGCTTTCTCTCTTTCTTCTTCAGCATGCTTTTCCTGTTTTTGAGTCAAATAGTTTTTGAACATCTCATTAATCTTTGAAACATCTTTTTTCTTCTCAATTTCCACCATAGTAAAATCGGCAAGAAATGAAGAATACTGACGAGCTTTTACAGAATCACCCTCAAATTGGTATATGCTACACAAGTTTTCTGCAGCTACAATTTTAGATGGCAAGTCTTCTTGCTGTTCAAAAACTGTTTCCAAGTACAATCTAGAAGAATCATACAACTTACTCTCAAACAATATGTTGCCAAGGGTCAAAAACCTATGCGTCCTTTCGTAATCATTTGAGGCAAGTGTAATCACATGTTTTAAATCTTTGATGACTGAATCCACACAAAAGCCCAAATTAAAGGCTAACACTGACTTTGACGTCATAATATCCCTATAATGAATATTGTCATTATCAGGTATGTTTTCTAATGCTTTATCATAATAAAAGGCAGCACTATCTTTCTGGTTTGCAATGTCATACTGGATTCCCAAATTATATAGCAAAACAGGGATACCGTATTTCGAGGTTGGTTCTCGCCGACAATAATACAATGCTTGTTTATAGCAAGCAATGGCAGGTTCAGCCATCAATTGCTCCTTAAACATATCTCCAAGACGGTTATAGATGTATGTCATAAACTGCGCCTTTTTCCCCACCAGTTCCTTCTCTTCAAAATGTTCCTCCATCACTTCCAAAGCTTTCAAATACTCTGCACAAGCATGCACTACATTTCCCTGCTCATAATACCCTACCCCATTGATATAATGCGCCCTCGCATCTAAAAACACATTCCTTTCTTGTAAAGATACATCATGCACATCTGCACGTAACGAATCAAAATAATTAACTGCAAGCAACAAATCCTCTCTGTTAGTCTGCTCACAGTCATTTTTATATAGCAGCTCAGAAATCAGCAACTGGCAATAGTGCCCGTCAAAGGTATCAAGCTCTTTTGCTTCAGGACTAACAACAAACTCCTGCAGCAGCACAAAAGCGCTATCAGCCCGCCGCCACATCAGCGAGTCAATCTCGGCCAATGCCGCATGAGCAATACTTCCATGCCCTTCTATTTGTCGTGCATCCTGTCTTCCACAATAGGGGAAAAGCAGCAGCACCAACATTACACCTATGACATTCAAGCACTTGTTCATATTACTCACTTACGTGACACTTCGCAATGAAACCACCCCAGAACTGAAGTCCGGGGTGGTTTCGTTTTCAATCGTTATTCATTCCACCAAACTCTCGTTTGCCGCGTGTCGCCATGCGACATTCGCGCCAGTTGTTTGGTGTAGTTCTCATAATTGTACTCGATTTCCTTCTGGGGATATTCCATACGGAACGAGGTCAGCTTGGCGTGGTTGGTGGTGGTGGGCGTCGCCATGGTGCGGCGTGCCAAAGCCCAGGCTTCCCAAGGCTGACGGAAGAGGTTGAGCCAACGCTGCTGGTAGATCATCTTCAGGTAGAACTCCTGGCTGCCGTCGTATTCGGGATTCATCCAAACAGCGTAGTTCATCACGTTGGCGGCCATATTGTTGCTCCAAGCCCAGATATCAAGGTTTCCAATATAGTTGGTATATTGCGGATAGAAATAAGTCCAACGGCTGGTCTGCTGTGGCATGTGGGTCCAGAAGAGGAACGATTGATAGACTCCTGAACGAATGGACTCGTCGGCATTCAGCGGCGGCGTGATGCCTCCGATGTTTCTCACCTCTATCTCGGCTTTCATAAACAACACATCGGCGTAGGTGACGAGAATCTGGGGCACATATTTCTCGTCTCTTGTCAGGTAATAGTTGAACGGAGAAAACAGACACGATGGACCCTTGAATGTGTAACTGCCATCACGCGACTGTGCGTAGGGTGAGCCGCCCTCCGTGGGGGTCTCGAGAGTACGAATTTGGGGATAGGGTCGCCAAGCTCCGTCAGGGAAACTGTCTGTCTTGTGGTTCGTGTCGAAGAAGAGGAAGGTGCGATAGTCGAAGATGCCGCTACCATCCATGTCGTCGGTCGAGGAGATACAGCTCCAAACCGTTTCGCCCATGCGGAGGTTTTTGTGCTCGCGGAACGACCAGTTGATATCCCAGTTTGTACCCAACACACTAGGCCACAAGCAGATACCACCTCCTGTAGCTACACCACCTGAAGTACTCATTTTTGAATAGAGGAAGTTGTAAGCCTCAACCAACAATGGGGTGGCAAAATCAGGATCCTTTTCGTACATACGCAGGCCATGGCGCAAAATGAGCGAGTTGGCAAACTCTGCCCAAAGGGTGTAGTCGTTGTTGAGCAACACATCGTAAGGCAACTTGTAATATTCGTTGCCACTTGCTGTGGTTACTGAGTCGGCACGCATCACATCGCGCGACCACACCAAATCTTCCAGCAGCGATTTGTAGATGCTCTCTTGGGTGTCCCATTCGGGCTTCATCGTGGCCTGCGAAGAGGCGTTTTCCCAGATGCGACCCGCTTGAGTATAGGGCATGTCGCCGAAGATATCCGTGACTTTAAAGGTCTGATAGGCCTTCAGCACATTGAGCTGGGCGCGCACTTTGTCGCAAACGGCATCGTCACCCTGCTCCTCGTCATAATCATCGAAGCGTTTTTCCAACTCACGTATGTTGGACAACATCAGATAATAGTCCGACCATACGTTCGCAGTTCCAATCTGTGAGTTACCCCAAGCCTCGGAAGTCAAAGCGCCGAGTTCAGTTTCGGGATACCAGATTTCATTTTGCAGATAGAACTGTTCGTTCATGCTCTGTTGCAAGGAACTCACCACGCCGTTAAACAAGGCTTCAACGGTCGTTCCCGTCGGCGAGAACGGGTCTTGGTTCATCTCTTCGAATTTCTTGGTGCAGGAGGCTAAAGCAAGAGCTGCACACACTATGATGATATATCTTTTCATATTACAAACTGACTTTAAGGTTAATCAAGAAGGAACGCGTGCCGGGATAGGAGGCGTACTCGAGACCTTGGGCATTGCCCGAGCCTTGGGTGCCTTCGGGGTTGATGTTGTCGGGCAAGGTCTTGTAGATGTAGAACAGGTCGCGACCTACCAGAGAGATGGAGGCCTGCTTGAAGAGGTTCTGCTTGTCGAGCAACTTGCGCGGGAAGTCGTAGGTTAACGAGAGTTCGCGCATCTTGATCCAAGTGTTGTTCACGATGCCCGGGGTGCTGATGATGTTGCCCCAACCGCCATAGTTTGGCATGTATTTGTAAAGGTAATGCACCACATTCTCGTTTTGGTGGGCTTCGCCCGTCTCGGTATTGATGCAGTAGCCTGGCAGGATAACACCATAATTGCCAAGCAACTCACCGTTTTCGTAATAGGGCAAGCCGTTGCCTTCACGTTCATAAAGCGTCTCAAGGCTTTGTCCGGTCTGCATGGCCACCACGTAGGAGGCGCAATAGATTTGGCCACCCAACTTGGCATCAATCAAGGCATAAAGCGACCAATTCTTATAGGAAGCTCTCAAGTTGATACCACCCGTTACCAAGGGGGCGCAGTTGCCAATCGGCACACGGTTGTCGGTCTTCAAATAGGTGGTACCCGTCTCATTGAGCAAAGGCAATGGCTTGCCGTTGGCATCGTAGAAAGGTCCTATTTGCGTGCCGTTGGGCATGGTGTATTCATAGACATAATCCCATCCGTAGATGGTGCCATACTCATCGCCTTCTTCCACAGCGACCGCGGGACCATTTGAGCCCCAAATCTCGGAAAGCGTGTACATGTTGGCACCGGCCAGATCCACAATCTTGTTTTTGTTACGAGCGAGGTTCAATCCCACCTGAACGCCATAGTCTTTGCCTTGAGCGATGTCGTAGGTCATGATGGCCTCGATACCCTTGTTGGTCACCACACCCGTATTAATGGTCACGTTGCTGGCACCCGACGAGGGAGCAAGCGGCGAGGAAAGGATTTGATCCCAACTGTAGATATCGTAATAGGTGAAGTCTAAATTGAATCGGGCACCTAAGCCGAGGTCGAAGCCGAGTTCATAGCTGCGCTGACGTTGGGGCTTCAATTCCAAAGGCGGAACGGTAGTTGGCAGGACGGCAGAGAGCTGGTGTCCGAAGGAGCTGGTGTTGTAAGTATAGGTCAGCTGGTAGGGTTCGGTGTCGCTGGCGGTCTGTGCCCACGAACCTCTCAGTTTCAGGTAATTGACAGGACCCCAGTTCCAGTTCTTGAAGGCCGAGGTCGGGACAAAACTCAAAGTGGCGGAAGGATAAAAATAGGAGTTGTTGTTGAGAGGCAAGGTTGATGACCAGTCGTTACGACCCGTTACATCCAAAAACAGCCAATCGCTGTAGCTCAAGTTGAAGAAACCATACACCGAATTGACTTGCTTCTCCCATCTCGATTCGCCAAAGGTGCGTTCAGAGGCGTTGGAGTAGTTGTAGATCGTGTAAAGGTTGGCATAAGCCCAAGTGCCCGAAGTGCCGTTGATGCCGTCGCGATAGCCATAGTATTGCTCACCGCCGGCAGAGAAACGCACATTGAACTTCGAACCAAAGATTTTTTCCTTGTGGGCCGTAATCAGGAAGTCCATGTCGCGGGTGAGCGAGGAAGACTTGCTCTTTGAGTAGTAGCCCCCTGCCAAGCCTGTGATGGTGGTGGGCTTGTGTTTGGTGATATAGTTGTCGTCGGTCCAGTCGAGGGCCACTTTGGCACTCGCGACCAACCAAGGCGTGATGTCGTACAACAGGCGGACAGAGCCGTACATCTTGTCGCGGTTGAGAGTCGTGTTGTTGTTGTAGAACGTCCAGAAGGTGCTGCTGTAGATGTAAGGGTAAGGATAGCCATCAAACTGGTTCATCGTGCCATCCTCGTTTTCGTATGTTGTGCTTTCAAAGCCTTTCCAGCTACGGGGCCAGCTGTAGAGCAGACCTTTGTTGAAGTTGCTGTTCGACTCTCCAATCTCAGGCGAGTTGAGGCGGAAATAATCCAAATAGGTGAACGCCACATCGACCTTGATTTTCTCCGACACATTAAGCAAAGTACCCACATTGACGGTAGTCTGACGCAGGTTACAGTTGTCGATGATGGCATCGGTGCGCGAGTCGGTGAACGAGACACGAACACTACCGAAGTCGCCAGCATTTTGGAAAGCGATGTTATGGTTCATCGTATGGCCATTCTTGAAGAGCATCTTCAGGTTGTCGGGCTGAGGTGAATACTTGCGGATTTTTCCGTCCCACCAGAGAACGCTCTCGCCGTTCATCTCAGGGCCCCAGCTCTGGGCACCGCCGTAGTAGCCGAAGGTGGTGTTGGTGGGTTCGCCCGCTGGTCCATTGTCTACATTGTAAATGTACGGAAATTCATACACTTGATTACCGTCCTCGTCAAACAAACCATCGATGGGCGTCAATGTCGGCGTATGGAAGGTGATTGGGCCGCAACCACCGAATTTATTCTGCACTGTGCGATACAAATAAGGTGTTGTAAGCTTGAAACTAGCAGAATAGCTGATGCCGAGGCCGCGTTGCTTCGAACCTTTCTTGGTGGTGATAAGCACCACGCCGTTGCCGCCACGCGAGCCGTAAAGGGCCGCTGCCGTGGGGCCTTTCAGGATGTCGAGGCTTTCGATGTCTTCCTGATTGATGTTGTTCAACGCTGTACCCCAGTCGCGGCCACCGCTCCATGAAGTAACACCGCCTTCGTTGGTCATCGGAACACCATCGACCACGATGAGAGGTTGGTTGTCGCCGAAGATGCTGTTGTTACCACGGATGGTGATACGTGATGCGCCACCATCAACGCCGTTAGGGTTAATAATCTGCACACCTGCCGAGCGACCGCTCAATGCGCTGATGATGCTGCCTGAACCCGACTTGGCAATCAGATCCCCGCCGATTTCTTCGGTAGCATAGCCCAATTCGCGTTTCTGACGTTTGATACCGAGAGCTGTGACCACCACATCGTCAAGCGTCTGTGAGTCAACTTCAAGGGTGACGTCGATTTTGTTTTTGCCTT
>JAEEGH010011828.1_pt1 | contig 19722 bp, 20 predicted proteins | sample 9134181 | NCBI WGS metagenome assembly JAEEGH01 (sample SAMN16246544, study PRJNA631951) | gut metagenome | biome: gut microbiome; feature: rumen; material: DP-attached | host: Bos | place: Iran: Karaj | collected 2018-10 | reverse complement strand
CTCTAAGAACTGTGTGAAATAGACTTACTGAAACTATACTGAAACATTTATGTCGATTAGTGTCTTTCTATGGCACTATTTGGAGGGTTTTTTTGTTTTTTCGTGCCGTGTTACTATCTTTGCGGAGAGCGCTTAACCGCCATTTTTGTTTATGAACGTAGACACTTTACTACATCAGTACTTTGCAGATAGTGGCAATATCTGTATTGAGATGTTCGACGAAAAGAACATCCAGCAGGTTTATCGCCGCCTGGTAGAAGTGCTGATTCATCAACCTGAAGTGGAGACCTCTCTTCTTCAGGCAGGGAACGATTGTTTACTTCGAGTTGCGTTCTAATATGGATATAGATCCCGGACTTGTGGTTGATCATAGAACAGATCCAGCCGAGGAGTTTGATGAATTGTTCCTGGATAATGATCCGGGTCTTGATAAACTTTGGTAAAATGAAGGTCTTCAAATTTTCCGCTTATGGAGACAGTATGGGAACGCGTCTCCTGGGAGCCAAAATAAGGGCCGATCTTCGTCCGCTTCTGGACGGGGACGAGAAAGTCGTTCTTGATTTCTCCGGCGTGGACACCGTTACCAACTCGTTTGCAGATGAATGTATCGCCAAGCTCCTGCTGGGAATGTCCCTTGAAGAGTTAAAATCCAAGACCACCTTCACGGGCCTTACACCCCTTGCCGAACGCAGTATTCTCACTGCTTTGAAGCGGCGCCAGATGCAGATAGCCAGTAAGTAGTGAACTATCCGGTATTTCCCTGCGCCTTTTCTGTCGAATTCTCCTGGCAAAAACAAAGTACAGCTAATTGAATATCAATTAGTTGTACCCTGGCCTCATCCGGGACCTGGCCTCTGAAGCCCCTCTGAACGACAGTTTCCATTTTGGAAACAGTCGTGGAGGAGGTTAATTCTCCAGACTCGAAAATGTTATTAATATGCTTGCTGATGTCCGGAACTTGTACTCCAAACAGGGAAGCCATCGCCTTCTGGCTGGCCCATATGTCTTCATCCTTGAGAATGACATCCACCTTGATGTCTTCGGTGGGAGTATTGTATATCAGTAATTGAAAATCCTTCATAAGGTTGCCTGTTTGTGCAAAGATACTTGAAAGCTTTCGACGATGCAAATCTTTGCAAACTTTCAAAAGAAAACCCGCCTTACCTGTGTCTGTAAAGCGGATTGTTGTGCCTCGGGCGGGAGCTACAGTATTGGTGGCTATCGTGTATTCTTGGTGGCTACCGAACAATTTGTCTATCAAGTGGTTGATGTATTCCCTCGGTGTATTCAAATAATGAACGGGAAATGCGACCAAATGCGACCAAATTTTCTGAAATGCGACCAAATGCGACCGAAATAACTATCTAGTTCTAGAGGGTCTGGAGAATAATGATTAACTTTGACAGTTAGATAAATAGGGGTTTGAATTTCCAGAATACTAATAACTTATTTACAAGGGTAGAGGCATTATAATTGCAGGCAAATCGGCCATATGAAAACCCGCGCTATCATACTGTTACTCTTATTGTTGCTCCCTCTTGTTCCGGCTATGGCACAGGAGCAAGAGGAATTCGAAGCGATACCGATGACTTACCAGAAGAAAAATCCCAGCTTCAATGGTGGTGATGCCAATGACTTCTCGAAATGGGTTAACGAGCACAAGAACTACCCGGAAGAGGCGAAAAAAGCCGGAATTGAAGGCAGGGTAACGACCCAATTCACCATTACGAAAGAGGGAAAGCTCATCAATACGCGGATTCTCAGGGGCATTCATCCTCTGCTTGATGAAGAAGCTATTCGCGTGATTGAATCGGCACCGCAAATCTGGAAACCTGGCGAGAAAAAGGGTGAGCCGATAGATGTAACGTATACTTTCCCGGTCATTTTTAAATTGACGGACGAGGAGCGTGCCCAGGTGGATTCAGGGCAGTTCATGGCTTTCGATTACGGTGTAAAGGAGAAAAAACCGTCTTTTAACAATGGTGACTATTTCGTGTTTGCAAAGTGGATCAGAGAGCATCTGGTTTACCCGGAGGAGGCGAAAAAAGCCGGATTAGAAGGAAGGGTATATGTGTCCGTAACAATCGATGAGAAAGGGAAACTGGTAAATCCTGCTGTCTATAGGAGCACCAACAAGATTTTTGAAGAGGAAGCGCTTCGTGTAATCAGCTCCGCACCTGACAAATGGAAGCCGGGATTGAACGCCAAAGGTGAGCCGATAGCCCTTTCGCTGCTTATTCCAGTCAATTTCAACCTTCCCAATAAATAGTTGACACACAATGCTTGAAGCCAGAAAATACAACCGGAACAGGATTATCCTCTTTGTCCTTTTCTCCCTTGTCACGATTGTTCTCTGCACATTGTGTGCAATGGAGTATTATGCTATTGACATTGATATGCTCAACATTGAGTGCTATAACGTTGAGAGTGTCTCAAAACCAGTCAATGAAGTATTGCTGCCAGCTAAGACCTATATCAAGCATTTGGGGTACTACTTCATCCTTCAGTGGGTGGTGGGACTGATCCTGTTTATTGCCACTAAGCGGAAATAAAAAAGGTGCATAATCCCAATAAAAAAACAGCGATGTTGTTAGTTTAGCTTTTCTTTTCAGCCAAGAAATAGCATTGCCAGTGGAATTGGACACTATCGGCCCGGATCATCGGCATCGGCCTAAACCCTTCCGTCCACTTTGTCCACCGGTGGACGGAGTGGACAGTGGTGGACAAGAGGGATTTCCTCAGCAAATAAGACTGATTATAGCCCATGCTTTATAGTGGGCGAAACAGGCATAAAACAATGCGTATTTCGCCCACTATAAGAACAAATCAGCAAGGGAGACCTGGCTGTTAACCATATCAGAATAGCCGTTCCTCTCCAGACCATATGTGGTAATGAACGTGAGAAACAAACCCTTCTTTGTCTCCGACTCTCTACGAAAAGCCTCCTCCCGATTGGCGAGTTTCAAGTACTCATCTTTAGAAATGGTGTATTTCCCGGTTGAATACTTGACCTCGCAAAGGTTGATGATTCCATCGGCTCGGTCAATAATAAGATCGACCTGCGCCTTCTTTTCAGACTCTGAACTCCTCCACGAGTAGTACTCCGTATGAATTCTATCCACACCAATTGCTTTGAGAACTTGAGGGATGTGCGTCATTGCTACGCGCTCATAAGCAAGCCCGAACCAGTTGTTCTGAACCGGGGTGTTCAAGGTGTTGGTCCAAAAGCTGGCGTCCGTCGATTTCTTGGCCAGGAACGTTTGATGGAAGATAGAATAGAAATCGATGAGCTGATATAGACCGCCTGTGGATTTAATACTCTTACCCATCGTGTTGTAGTAACGAAGGAAATCGCAATTGACCAGGTCTTCAAGAATCTCGCCGAAGTGTCCATTATCACTGACCTTCAGTTTCTTGGCCAATTCGCTTCTGGTAAGTCCTTTCTTGCTGCTGGAAAGCGCATTTATGACAGCCTTGTATTTATCCGGGTTATTGAAGATTGATTTATAAAGCCTGCTATACTCATTTGCGAGCGGTGCCTCCTTTCCAAAGAAAAGTGTGTCGATATTTGCGGCAAGACTTTTATCCTTATCCAATAAGCCAAGGTAATATGGGATGCCTCCGAGAATCATATAGGTCTGCAGGATACTGAGATCCGCCCACTTGAAACCTCGCTTGTTCAGAAATGTTCGTGTCTCACCCAATGTAAACGGGAACAAGTGTTTCTCATGCGTAATTCGGTTATGAAGGCCACCCTTATTGTCAATAATGTTACGAATTATCCAAGAGGTTGCACTACCGCATACGATAAAGAAGAGCTCATCTTGAAGGGAACCCCAGTTGTTCCAGAAATGATCCAACGCCTTGACCAATCCACTGCGAGGCGTGGCTAAACACGGCAATTCATCTATAAAGACGACCATTCTCTTCCCGGGCACCTTCTTTTCTTCCAACAAAGTGCGAAGAGCTTCAAAGGCAGCCATCCATGTACGGGGTTTGCGGCCTTTGTAACCATAGCGTTTGAGAGACTGACAGAATACCGATATCTCCTCTTCAAATGTTCCCTCCAATATCCCGGCCGTCTCAAATGCATACGTTCCATTGTATAAACTGTTTACCAAAAAGGTCTTTCCTACGCGCCTACGTCCGTAAATAGCGACGAACTCTGCTCTTCCGGATTCATAATACTTGGTAAGTTCAGCTATTTCGGCCTGGCGTCCAATGATACGTTCCATGGTTTATAATTTTTGCCAAAGATAATTAAAAATGCGTTATAATGGGCGAAATACAAGGAAAAATTACCGTGTTTCGCCCGTTATGGCGCAACTCCTATTCGTTTCCTGTCTGTTTCTCTTGTTCCACTCCACTGTGGAACGGAACAGAACAGGAAGGTTTGTAACCGAGCTCCAGAGCCTTCTTAATCTTGCGGTGGACGGTAGTAGGGGCAAAGCCGGTTTCTGCGGCAATCTCCCGCACCGTTTTGTTCTGGGCCTGGAGGTCAATGAGCTTCTGGAAGTCTTCGGCTTCAGTGAGGGCATTCTTCTGGCGAAGATGATCGGCCTCACTCACCGTGTCTTCATAGATGAACTGGGTGTAGCTCAGCTGGTTAGAGCGTCGGATTCATAATCCGGAGGTCGTGGGATCGTGACCCACTCCCGCTACATTAATACAGGGGGCCCTGCCCCCTCATACACCCCCGCGGCTCCCGGGCTAAGAAATGTCCTTCGGACACGCCCTCCGCCGGCGCTCTGCAGAGCGCTGAATCAGAAGACCATGTTCCAGGCGGCGCGGGAGGCGCGCTGGGAGTGGGAGGCGTTCATTTTGCCGAAGTTCCACTTGACGCCGAAGAGGATGTAGCGGCCCATGACGAGGCGGTAGGTGTCTTCCTGGTAGTTGGCGGTGACGTAGTGGGTGAGGGTGCGGGTCTGGTCAAGGATGTCGTGGAGCGTGAGGCTCAGGGTGAAGGCGCCCACGTTCTTTGTAACGTCTGCATTCCATTGCCATTCCGGCTGGCCGTAGCCCTCTGCATAGCCGGTGTAGAACACGTAGGAGAGGTCCGAGCCAAGCTCAAACTCATGCTTGGTAGTATATGAGCCTCTTGCCTGGATACGCGTATCCAAGGTGTTCATGTTGATGCTGGGGTCAAGGGAATAGCGGCTGATAAGGCCATCCGCATCGGCCCCGATGGTAAACCAATACCGGTCCTGATTGTACTTGAGGGAGAAGCCGGCGTAGGGGCCTATGCTGCGCGTCTTACTTTCCTGGAAGCCGCTCTGACCGCCGTAGAAGCGGTCTCCGGAGGAGTTGCCCCAGAACCCGGACATGAAGTTGGAATAGTCGAACGTGGTCTTGTCCAGGCCCGCCAGAGTGGTCTTTGACTGGTAGCTTACGGACGAGTTATATGTCAGATATGCTTCCAGGGTAAGGGACCAGTTCTTTTTGGCGTCCAGGGGGGTGGTGTAATCCATGTAAAGACTGCTGGCTATACCGGGTTTCGTTGCATTCACAGGAATGGAGTAAAGGATTCCGTCAGAGTCGTACCAGGTGGCGTAACTGATGGGATTGGTGTTCACCTGGCCAGTCAGAAAGACCATCAGGGTGGAAAACTTTTCCTTGTTGTTCCGGTTCCAGTTGCCGGAGAAATATGTCATTGTGTACGGCTTCAGGTATATGTTGCCCAGGCTCAGGCGGGAAGGGTCCGCGATGTTAAGTACCGGCAGCAGTCTGTCCGCTCCGGGACGATTGGCATAGCCACTCACGGAGAAGTTAAAGCGGTCGTTGTCCTTTTTGTGCTGCAGGCGCATGGTGGGCGTGACGTTCCAGAGCCACTCGTCCTTGCCGGTGGTCTGCTCAACGCCATAGCTCTTGGAGAAGACCTCGTTCAGGGTACCCATAGCACGGGCTCCAAGGGTGATCCAGCTCTGTTCTCCTAACGTATACTGGGCCGTGAGATCGTACTGCTGGCGGAAGTAATCGGTCCGGCTCTCGGAGGAATAGTAGGCGTTGGGGGTGCCGCCCTCGAAGGCGTCGCGGACGTTGGAGCGCTGGGAAAGCGTGTAATCCGCCACCGCGGAGAGGGTCCATTTTTCGCCGATGGGTTCCGTGTAGCGGACGTCGCCGGAGAATCCGCGGGAATAGCCGTCGGACTGGTACTGAAGGCTGCGGGAATTGGTTCCGGTGCCTGTTTTCAGGACGGACTGCTCACTGCTTTCCCCGCTGCTCACGCCGTAGCTTCCGTCAATATCGAACCTGATGCTGCGGTTCTTCTTACCCCAGAGGTCACGGAAGATGACGTCGGCGTCGAAATCGGCATTCTTGCTGGTGGAGAGGCTGTGGGAGGAGTTTTCCGAACTGTTCACGAAGGTGCCTTCGCGGAGGGTTTCCGACTTGCCGCCGGCAAAGCCGTTGGTGTTGCCGTAGCGGAAGCTGGGGTTCACGTGGAACCATACGTTGCCCTTCTCTTTCTTGAATTCAACGTTGGCGTTCAGGGACGTGGCGTAGTGCTTTCCCGCTTCTTCTGTGGACGATTGCAGGTTACCGTCGTCCTGCCAGGTGGTTCTGCTGGACTTGGTGCCGGAGTCCGTGTCCGAGTATTTGTAATTGGTGCTTACGGTGGTTTCCACGTCCTTTATGCGGGAGGTGTTGGCGTTGATTCCCAGCTGGGCGGCCTCCGACAGGCCCTGGCCCAGCGACGATGTCCTGTTTCCATCCTCTTCCCGGAACACCACTATCATACTGGAGTCGCTTATATTCTGGCCGTTGGCGATGACCGTGACCTGGTCCTTCTCTCCATAGGCCGATACCAGCGCGTTGGCGCTCCAGAGGAGGCCGCGGTCGTCCCGGAGGGGGTTGTCATCGTCCTTACTCACCAGGGTGGTGCCGCCTTTGAGGGCCGCGTTGCCGAACCAGCCTTTCTCGTATTCCTTCTTGAGGGCCACGTCCAGCACCTTCTCCCTCTGGCCGTCCTGGATGCCGGTGGCGCGGGTCTGTTCCGATTCCCTGTCGATGACGCGAATCTTGTCCACCACCGACGCCGGGAGGTTGTTAAGGGCCGTGCTCTGGTCGTTGAAGAAGAAGGTGCGGCCGCCCACGGTGAGTTTGTCTATTTCCTCGCCGTTGAACTTCACCTTGCCGTCCTCCGTGATTTCCATTCCCGGCATGCGCTGCAGAAGGTCCTTGAGCATTGCGTTGGCGCCCACGCGGAAGGACGAGGCGTTGAATTCTATTGTGTCCTTCTTTATCACTATGGGGTTGCCAACGTCCGTAACTACGGCCGCCTGGAGGAACTGATCGTCCACCTGCATACGGATGGTTCCCATGTCCACCTGACGCTCACGGAAATATCGTTCTTTGATAACAGGCTTGTACCCAAGCATTTCCACGTGGAAGGAATAGCTTCCATACGGGACTTCGTCCAGCTTGGCCTCGCCTTTAGCGTCCGTGAGGGTGAAGTTGGTGATGGTGGTGTCCTTGGACGGTATCACATATACCGACGCAAAGGACACGGGCTCGTTGGTGAGGGAGTCAAGCACCGTGGTCTTGATCTCGCTCATACGGCCCTGGAACATGTTCTCGTTGATTATAAATACCTGCGCCCTGGTGGGGAGACCAAGACACAAGATAAATGCAAGTGCGGTAAGAATCTTCTTCATCATTTGCTTTTTGCTGCAATATCCGCGCCTTCTTTCATGAATAGCTCGCTCTTGATGTAAATCATCCTTGCGGCGGCGAATTCATAGGCTTTTGAGTCTTTATTTGCTACTGCAAGGAACTTCTCATACCAAGCCAAAGCCTGCTTGTAATCCTTCTTCATCTCATAGCAGTAGGCAATGGTGGAAAGGGCCGATGTGAACTTTGGATTATACTTGTAAGCCTCCTTGTAGTGCTCGATGGCCTTGTCCCAGGATTTCATGGTCTTATAGTATCCAAGACCGTATTGCTGATGGACACGGTACATGGTGGACGCGTCCGGCTGAAGCATCTCCAGGGCCTTGTCCAACCAGGGTTTCACATCCTCCTCAAAGGGACGATAATTCTCCGCCATCACCGCCGCTATGGAATAGGCAAGGTTCACGTCGCTGGAATCAATCTGCCAAGCGGCAAGCAGTTCCTGCTCCGCCCTGTAAATCACCAGGGTGTGCCAGTAGCTCTGGCCAAGATAGTAGTGGATCTGGTAGATATCGTTGCCTATGTCTTCCTGCCTCTGAAACACTTGCACGGCATTCTCATAATCCCCCTTCCGGTAATGGGCCAGGCCCTTGAGCGGGGCCACGATTGCATTGTCCGGGTCCTCCTCCAGGAATGTCTGGGCCTGGGCGATGGCTCCGTCATAGTCCTTGGCGTCTATCAGGATACCCACGGCCTTGGACACCACGTTGGCATTCCAGGGACGATATGCCAGGGACCGCCTGTAGTAATACAGCGCGGAATCCGGCTTTTCCAGCTGGCGGAAAGCATCTCCGATGACGTTCATTACTGCAGGAATAGTATCCAATTGCAGAACCTCCCGTCCAGCCTGGACACACTGTGCCCAGGCCTTGCAACGGGAATAAATCTGCATATTGCGAATCCTGTAAAGTATATTGCCAGGGACGCGTGACGAAAGCAGGAAATAGGTCCCTGCCGCCGTCTCATAATCCCCGCTCTGGAAATGACAGTCCGCCAGCTCCGCCAGCACCTGCTCGTCAAACCCCTCCGGCGTCACCAGCTCCGACAACTTATCTATTGCCTCGTCAATCTTGTAAATACTCTTAAGATACCGCGCCTCCGCCAACACGGAGTCCCTATGCGTAGTCTGCGCTCCCAAAGGAACACAGACCAGCAAACACACTAATATTAATAACCGCTTCATCTAAGAATAATAATGTTCCAAGACAAAGATAAGTGTTTTTTTTAACAGTTAAATCCTGGGCTTCTGGATTACCCGTATCACAAGGGAGATGAAGTACACGATGAGGCCGTAAAGGACGGGAATCATTGCCACCTTGCAGCCACCGCAGACAATAGCAGGGCTTACGTCGCCTATCATTTGCAGGGCATCAAAGATCTGCAGGAATCCCAGAAGGGTGCCGAACACGGCCACTACCAGTGCTCCGATTCCAATTTCTTTCACCCACTTGGGTGCCTTCCAGGCCGCCAGCAGAAGGGCAATGAGAAGAAGGGAGATCACAATCATTATTGCGGGACCGCCTTCTACGAACAGACGTGCGAGGGAAAAGTTTGCCCTCTCGATGGTTTCCGGGTGGGATACGCCCAGGGAATCCACAACATAGATGATTTCTTCTTTCATGACGATTACGATTTTTGGTTTGCTGCAAAGTTACGGCAAGAGGCGTCAATTCTCCAAAGTTGAATCCCACTGCAACATCGTCAAATCCCCCTGTAGGGCCATTTTACTTGCACGCACCGCATAAAATACCTATTTTTGTACTGAAATGAGAACCATTCTGCGCGTTGCATACTGGCTTGCTGCCATTGCAGTTCTGGCAGCCATACTTGTGAGTCTGGACTACACGCTGGCCCAGGCGGTTCTCATAGGCCTAATGTTCTGCCCCTGCGCCCTGGCACTGGAGTTCCTAATGCCCAAGGCCAAGAAGACGATGGACAAAATCTATCTGTCGCTGGCGGTTCTTGTCACGGTAATTCTGCTGATTCTGGTTCTCCACCAGTTTGTCTGGACCACCATTACCCTGGGTTATGCACAACCATATAAAACGGTGGCGCCAATGTTAATCAATCCCGCATTCTTGGCACTGATTCTCACTGCGCTTTCCATCGGCGATTATTATTGGGCAAAATGGCTTTCCGGGCACTTCAAAGGCCAAAAACGCACAATCACATTCTTTTCTGAACGCAGGAGCGTCACGATCCCTGTTGAGGAGATTGCCTATATTGAATCAAATGACACAGAAGTCAGAATTGTCACCGTTACCGGCGATTCCTTCCGTAACAAAACCGGCATCACCCAGTGGGCTAATCTTCTTGGAGACGATTTTTTGAGGATACACCGATCCTATCTGGTAAACATTCCCATAGCCACGCAGGCGTCACCGGACTCGGTGACCGTGTGTGGAATTGAGTTGCCTGTGTCCAGGAAGTATAAGGATTCAGTACATTCAGTAATTAAAGATTCCGGGTCAAGCCCGGAATGACGGTGAGATTCCCGGGACAAGCCCGAGAATGACGGAAAGGGAGCCCGGAATGACGGAAGGCTAGAAGCTGTACACGTAGCCGAGGCAGAGGCTGGCGCGGAAGTAGTCGTGCCAGCCGGTGGTGGCGGTGAAGAGGCGGACGCCTTTTTCCGTGGCCCATTGGGAGGGACCGTTGGTGTCTATGACGTAGTCTGAGCACCAGTCAAGGAGGGTATTGAACGTGATAGTGTGGTGCTTTACAGGCTCATAATCCACACCGAGAATCACGCGGTAACGGTTGTTGTACACATGGGTGTAGCCAGTGTGGGTATAGGCATAATAGTCCTTCTTTAAATTGGGCGTGGTAAGGAGATTGCCGTATGTGACACCCCATGGCTCGTTGAGGGCTGTCCTTAGCTCAAAAAATGCAAACGGCTCAAAGCCATAGTTCTTGACGCCCTTGTACTTAACACCCACTAGGGATTTGAGTGAGAGGGCGTTCCTTGTGTTCTGGTACACGTTGAGACTGTCGTCGGTGCGGTGGGTGAACTGGAGTTTCTCTTTGAGCGAGAAGTTGAAATTCCCGTAGCGGTATGTTCCTGTAGCCTCAAGGAACAGGCGGTGCCTGGGATACCAGAAACCCTGGTTTTTGAGCGACCCATTGTCATAGTACTTGAACTCGTAGGGGTTGATGAGCGTGTAGCCGCCACCGAACTTGAAGTAATCGGAGACCTTGTAGGAAAAACCCACGGTGGAGCGGATGCTGTTGATGCTGGAAAGGCCGTCGCCTAGGCGGAGCTCTTCCTCCACCTCAACGTGAAAGCCTTTCATTATCTTATAATTCGCCCCTACAGACGTTCTGGCGCAGAATTCCTGCGCTCCCGCAGCAGGAGAAAGCAGCAGGAGCGCAAGCACTATGAATAACAGTCTTTTCATGGCTGTAAAGATACGGATTATTTCATTACCACCAGCCGCCGGGGCCGCCGCCTGAACCGCTGGTATAAGTACTCAGGGAAACGGAACTTCCGCCGGTGGCGGTGCCGTCAAAGACGGCCATGCCGTTAAACTCCTGAATGCCGCCGGAGGGCGTTACACCGCTGGTTACGGCAGGTTTTGTCGCCGCGGATACCACCAGAGCAGTACCGCCTGCCGAAGGGGTCTTGAAGCTGTATGTGACGCCGTCCGCGGTAAGGGAATACCAGGTATTCCTGCTCCAGGAACCGGCACTGTAGCAGGTCTGGGTGAGGCTGGCGCCGTTTTCAAGGCCGCCGATGGCAAAGAGCACTCCTCCGCTTAGGTACAGCTTCTTGCCTTCTTCCGTATTGGCGTCCATGGCCAGTTCCGGGTTGCCGCTCCCGATGGCATACACTACGCCGCCCTCCATGTAAAGATTGCCGTTGGCATCCAGGCCGTCGTTGCCGGTAGAGTAGGCGCAGACGTGGCCGTCGTTTATTACCATGTCGCCGGCAGAATTGATTGCATCGTCCTTGGACTGGGCGTATACGGTGCCGCCGTTGATGTATAGCAGGCCCTTGGCTTCTATGGCCTCATGGTTGGCTGCGGTGACGAAGATATCTCCGCCGTTGATGTAGATGTCACCGTCCAGTTTTATGCCTTTTGCGTTGGTGGTGTTGTCCGTGGTAGTTGTTGCGCTGGGACGTCCGCCCGGGCCGCCGCCGGAGGAACTGCTGCCGTAGTTGGTTCCGGTGACTTTGACGGAAAGCTTTCCACCCTGGAAGTAGCCGTTGCCGTCGCCGCTGATTCCCTTGCCGCCCTGGCCGGAGTTGGTAATAGTGATTTCGCCGTCGTTGATGACCACGTTGCCATCGGCCTTGATTCCCGCGGAAGCTTTGTACTCCTGGTCCTCATCGTCATATGCGGTGCCTCCAGTGACTTCGATAATGGTTTTTCCGCCATTGAAGACCACCAGGCTGTCGGAGGTCATACCCTTTTTCATATCGGCCGATACCTTCACATAGATATTGCCACTGTCCACAGTGAGGGCATCCTTTCCCCGGATTCCATGGCCTGCGGTGGAGGTGACGTTCAGGGTGGGACCGTCCATCACGTGGATGTAGTCGTCCGATGCTATCCCGCTTTTCCCTTTTGCCGATACCTCCAGGGTTCCGGTTCCGGAGAAGATTAGCTGTGCCTCGGAGAAAAATGCGGCCTTTTCGTCTTCGTCCGCGGGGGTGTTATAGGCGGTGCCGTCTTCCAGGTAATTGGCTCCGTTGACCACCACGAAAGTGCGTTTGTGGCACTGGTTGTTGATGGCCGCACCCGTGGGATTGGTAATGGAAACTCCGTCCAGCACGAACGCCTGCTTGTTGTTTGAATAAACCTTGAAATAGCCGTCTGAAGTACTTCCTTTGAGGATGTACTTGACTTTTTCCGATGTTGTGGTGTTGTTTACGGTGACTTTGTTTCCGTCGATGGTAACCACTCCGTTGGCATCGCCCTCAACGCTTGCGCCCGTGGCGGAGAACGTCACAGTGATGGTGCGGGAGAACGATGTTGCCGAAATATTGTCGTCTGGGTCTTCCGTGGCGGTGTAAGTAGAACCGCTCGGGACCTCGGGGGTGGTATTGGAATCGGTGTCGATTCCAAAAATGTTGTCTTTGTCGCATCCTGCCGCAACCATCCCGGCTGCGCACAAGGCAAATAATACCTTTTTCATATTGGTTTTAGAATACACGTTTTGGGACGCAGTATTCTCAAACGCCGTGCCAAAAACGAAATACCCCGAAACACTTACTTTAAGTCACCGAGGTTTTCTTCCGCGAAGTTGCCGAACCACTTGGTGAGGCGCTGCTTGGCGCGGTCCTTCACCTCAGGCGTGACTGCCTTGGTCACATAGAAGATTGCCGCAAGGAGGGCGGCCCAGTCATCGGCAAAACCAGCCACCGGCAGGAAGTCCGGAATGAAATCCAGCGGGAGGATAAGGTAGCCCAGCGCTCCGGCAATTACGGCGCGGTACTTCTTGGGAGTGGCGTCGTCCATCAATGTTTCATAAAGCACCAGGGCGTAGTAGACCACTCTTACTCCGGCGTGCTTTGCAACCTTGCCTATCTTGGCGAAGAAATCGTCCTCATTGTAGTGACCCTCGTATTTTACGAGGTCGTCAGATGAAAAGTCGTTTTTACTCATAGCGGTAAAATTAGCCATTTTTCCCTATCTTTGCAAAAACCTTGCAATAATATGGACTTCAGGACAGGAAACGGATATGACGTCCACGCACTGGCAGCGGGCCTGCCAATGTGGCTGGGCGGGGTAAGGATTCCATCGGAAAACGGCTTTGTGGCGCACTCGGACGGAGATGTGGCCATACACGCTCTCTGCGACGCCCTCCTTGGCGCCCTGGCGCTGGGGGACATCGGCCACCTGTTTCCGGACACGTCGGATGAGTGGAAAGGCATCGACAGCAAGATCCTCCTTTCAAAAGTGATGGAGCTTGTGCACGGGAAAGGCTACCGCTTGGGGAATGCCGATATTACCATCGCGCTGCAGCGGCCCAAACTGGCTCCGCACATTGCCACAATGAGGGAAACGCTGGCTTCCATATTGGAAGTGCCGGTGGATAGGGTGTCCGTAAAGGCCACTACCACGGAGCATCTTGGCTTCGTGGGAAGGGGCGAAGGATGCGAGGTCTGGGCGAATGTCCTGATAATTAGTAACAATCCGTAATAAATAATTTAAAAAAGTCTTTGCTCTCTCAAAAATAAGGCGTACCTTTGCACCGCAAAGCGATTTTACACTTTTTAAACTTATAAGATTATGAAGAAAGTATTTATGTCTGCTGCAATAGTAGCCCTGATGGTTACTGCAGTCGCTTGCGGAAGCAACAACAACAACAAGAAAGCCGAGAAGGCCGCCGAACCCGTTAAGGAAGAGCAGGTAGACCCCGTTAAGGAGGCTGCTAAGGAAGCTGGCGACGCCATTAAGGATGCCGCTACCCAGAAGGTCGTTGAAGGTATCAACGCTGCTGGTGACAAGGCTGTCGACGCTATCAAGAACAAATAGTTTTTTGCTTCTTACAGACAAAAGTCCTGCGGTTTTCCGCGGGACTTTTTTTATATTTGTAGGGTAATAAGTTTATGCTATGGCAAGTGCAAAGTCAAAGACCGTGTTCTTCTGCTCCAACTGCGGGAACGAGTATTCAAAATGGATGGGCCGCTGCCCCGCATGCGGTGAGTGGAACACCATGGTGGAGAAAGAAGTGGTAACCGGAAAACGCCCTGTAGCGGCCTCCGTGCCCGGCGCCGGGCACAAGCCCATGCCGCTCAAGGACGTATCCACCTCGGCAGAGGACCGCGTTTCCCTGGGGTCTTCTGAGGTTGACCGCCTGCTTGGCGGAGGCATCGTCAAGGGCTCGCTGGTGCTCATGGGCGGAGAGCCCGGCATAGGCAAAAGCACTTTGTCCCTGCAGCTGCCCCTTGGCCGGCCGGAGCTCAAGACTCTGTACGTGACCGGTGAAGAAAGCGTGAAACAGGTCAAGATGAGGGCGGATCGCCTTGGTGGCAATGCGGAGAACTGCCTTATCTACAGCGAGACGGACATGGACGCCATAATTCGCGAGGCAGACAGCGTGTCCCCGGACCTTCTCATAGTGGACTCCGTGCAAACCATGTACTGCCCAGGCGTGGAATCCACCGCCGGCAGCGTGAGCCAGATAAAGGAAGTTGCCGCTACCCTTCTTCGCTTTGCAAAAGGATCGGGCATTCCTGTAATTCTGATTGGCCATATCACCAAGGAAGGCACAATTGCCGGACCAAAGATCCTTGAACATATAGTAGATGTTGTTTTACAGTTCGAGGGTGAGAACCGCGGGGCATATCGCGTGCTTCGGAGCATAAAGAACAGGTTTGGTTCAACTTCCGAACTTGCAGTTTTCGAGATGACCGGAACCGGTCTCCGTGAGGTTGAGAACCCGTCGGAAATGCTCATTCCAATGCATGAAGAGGGGCTGTCAGGGACCGCAGTCTGCGCCATGCTGGACGGCAACCGGCCGTTCCTCTTCGAGGTTCAGGCGCTGGTATCATCAGCAGTATATGGAACCGCACAGCGCAGCGCCACGGGCTTTGACGTACGCCGCCTGAACATGCTCCTGGCCGTGCTGGAACGCCGCGCCGGCTTCAAACTGGGCCAGAAAGACGTGTTCCTGAACATGGCCGGCGGCCTCCGTATCACGGACCCAGCCTGTGACCTTGCTGTAATCTGCGCCGTCCTCTCATCCAACTTCGACTACAGCATCCCTGCCGATGTCTGCTTTGCCGGAGAGGTTGGCCTGAGCGGCGAAATCCGCCCCGTCTCCCAAGCCTCCCGCCGCGCCACCGAAGCCGCCCGCCTGGGCTTCAAAAAGATCTTCGTTAGCTCCTACACCCACTTCGACAAAAAGCCCACCGGCATCGAACTCGTCAAGGTTGCCGACATCCCGGCGTTGGTTCGAGCACTATTCAAATAGGTTTTCAACCTTATTACGGCACACAGCCACCTGGCGCTCGCCGCCCATCGCAGCTGATGTCCCATTTTGTGGACCATCAACCGCATTTTGGGCGCTTTTTGCAGCTGATGTCCCCATTTTTGGGACATCAACCGCACTTTGGCCCTTTTATGCAGGTGATGTCCCATTTTTGGGGACACCTCCAGCATTTTTGCCGTGTTTTTGCAGCTGGTGTCCCAGTTTTTGGGACACCTCCAGCACTTCACTGCGGGTAGGGGTACATTTCGTGGACCGGTACCCTCAAAAATGGGGTGTTTTTGCGGGTACCCTACAAGTTTTTGGACCGGTACCCGCAGTTTGGGGAGAAAGGGCTCACATGCCATCTTGCGAAGATAAGTTTTGAGTGGGTTTTCTTGCGATTTGTTTTTATAATCTTTAAATTTGTCACTGGTTAAAAGCAGTAGTAGTGACAGCTTTCTATTCAGATGTAATCACGCCTAATGCACTCTCCGTAAACAGGGGGGGGGTATAACAATCTTTTAATCAACAACTTAGCAGACAATGTTCGCGGACCTCGTAAGAAGTGCCGCGTTTTTTCGTGTGTCATTTTATAAATTCAATCATATGGATATGAAACAAAAATTACTGTATGTTGCGCCCGAGTCTGAATCGATTGAGGTGCATTTAGATGGCATCATTGCCGCTAGCGAAACTATGTCTATCACGCCTGGTCTGGATTCTCCTTTCGGACCCGAAGACACCTGGAGTCTTTAACCCTTAAACGCTGACAAAATGAAAAAGTTACTTTTTACCATAAGCATTGTTTGCCTCGCTTTTGTTTCTTGCAACAAAACCGATTCCGTTGTACCCTCAACGCCAGAGCACCTCTCTTTTAATATTTCGGTCGATGATATCACCAAGGCCTCAAAGACGGCATGGGAAAACGGTGACAGAATTATCCTTTTCTTCGACAAGGAAATCGTTGCAACTCCCCGTTATGTGACCATGTCCTATGATGGCTCTAATTGGAGTTTTTCCTTTAACGAAGCCACACTGGAGACCGAACTTCTTGGAAAAGCTTCCGGAACTGTCAGCGCAGTATATGTCCCTTATTGGCATACTTTTGAAGCTGAATATTTCACAGGATGGGGATACCCTGCCTACTACTTAAGATTTTGGAATGAAGCCGGCGATGATAGTGTGTGGTGCTTTTATCTCCGCTGCCAAGATGCTGCGTATAGCGTAAGTGCCGGGGTTATTTCCGCTTCGCTCACTTTGTCTCAACCTGGTTCTCCTAGTACCGCTTACGAACACATTTTTATTCCCGGAATTACGGGGAATGGCAAGTATACGTTGCAATCCACTAAGCTTTTAAAGTTACCAGCCTGTCAGGAATATAGCCTGTATAATAGTTCCGAAAATTTCAGGGCTGGCGTCTCTGGTTATAATTATCCTATTCCCGGATACGAGTATCAAGGCGGGATGAGTTTCAGCGGAAAATTTATGAATTTGGACGTCTCTGACGACTACACCTTTACCCTGATTGACAATAACGGGACGAAGGCCGACACATCTGATGATGTCACTTATCAGATTTCATTTACCGGAAAGACCATTCCGGAAAAAGGATCCATCCAGCTCCCGGCTCTCACCAATTGGAGTGTATTATAGATCCCTAACGAATTATAATATGTCTTCTATCCCTCCGCGCCACTTTCCGGAGGGATTGTTTTTTATTCTTACTATTGCAAAAAATTGCTATCTTTGCACCGAATTAATTCAGAGAGATATGAATTTAAGAGACATTAAGAAAGACATCGAGTATGTGATCGGTGCATTTGTGGACGACTGCACGCTGTTCCTGAACGTGAATCCCGGAAAGAACGCTGATGAGATTGCAAACCTCATTGACAAGGCCGTTGACCTTTACAATGATCTCCGCGAGAAGGTAGTGAAGAGCTCCGGCGCAGAGAAGCCCAAGGTGTGCTTCGATGCCATCCGCAAGGAACTCCTGGAAAAGACTGACGCTCTTTACGACGAGCTCAGCGCCGCCGCCAAGAAAGGATTAGGAAAATAAACAATCCGCAATAGAACCCTCCATCCTTGAAAACCCGCGTTTTTGAGGATGGGGTTTTTTTAGTATCTTTGCATGTTATGGCAGGATTCAATTTTGGGTTTTTCGGAAACCAGGAACACAGAGTGTTCAATTACAAACCGCGGTACTATGACCCGGAAGAGGAAAAACGCCGCCAGATGTTCGGCGACGTTGACGGCACCAATGAACAGGCCGCCAAGGACGGCACGTACATCCCCGGAAGCAACCTCAGGGGCGCTTTCCGAGGCGGCAACTACCAGAAAACCCGCAGTTCCATGAATAAATTGCATGGAATAATCACTATCATAACATTGCTGCTCATAGCGGCAGTATTGGTATTTTTTACAAAGTTTTTTGAATTGCTATAGATAGAGATTCCCGGGACAAGCCCGAGAATGACGTGAAAAGACAAGCCCGAGAATGACGGCGTGTTGTTAAAGATTCCGGGTCAAGCCCGGAATGACGAAAAGAAAAGCCCGGAATGACGAAAAGAAAAGCCCGGAATGACGAAAAGAAAAGTCCGGGATGACGAAAAGGATATGACTTTAAGGATATTACCAAAGAATATCGCAGACATGATTGCTGCGGGGGAGGTGGTGCAGAGGCCGGCTTCCGTGGTGAAGGAGCTCATGGAGAATGCGGTGGATGCGGGAGCCACGGAGGTTACCGTGGTGGTGCTGGATTCCGGGAGGACCCTCATCCAGGTCATTGACAACGGGTGCGGAATGTCTCCGGACGATGCCGTGCTCTGCTTCGAGCGCCATGCAACGTCAAAACTGCAGACGGCGGAGGACCTGCATCATATCCTTACCTTTGGTTTCCGCGGCGAGGCGCTGGCCTCCATTGCGGCAGTATCTGAAGTAACCCTCAGGACACGTCGTGAAGAGGACGAAACCGGCGTGGAAGTAACCATGGCCGGTTCCGAGCACACCGGCACAAGGGAAGTCCAGGCGCCCAAGGGCTGCAACATTGCCGTAAGGAATCTTTTCTACAACATCCCCGCAAGGCGCAAATTCCTCAAGAGCGATTCAGTTGAGCTCCGCCATATAATTGAAGAGTTCCAGCGCGTGGCAATTACCCGCCCGGACGTTGCCTTCACGCTCACCCATAACGGCAAGGACATCCATGTGGTGAAGCCCGGCCGCTCCCTCAAATTCCGCATCCAGGATCTCCTGGGGCCCGGCGTTGTGGGAGAAATCATGGACGTGCACGCGGAAACTTCCATCGGCAACCTGAGCGGATTCGTAGGCAAACCGGAAAGCGCCAAAAAGACCCTGGGAAACCAGTTCTTCTTTGTTAACGGCCGATTCTTTCGCAGCCCATACCTCCACAAGGCCGTGATGAAGGCCTATGAGAACCTTATTCCGGAGGGCGTTACGCCGTCGTACTTCCTGTTCCTGGAGGTGGACCCCGGAAGCATGGACGTAAACATCCACCCCACCAAGACGGAAATCAAGTTCGAGGAGGAGCAGATGCTGTTCCAGACCGTCCTGGGCGCGGTGAAAGAGGTGCTTGGACGCTCCGGCGTGGGCGGCGGCATCGACTTTGACAACCCGGAGGACAAGGACATGCCAGTCATCGGCCCAAGCTTCAGAGAATACAAGCCGCAGGCGGTGCCGTCGGAGGGAGTGGATTTGAGTTACAATCCTTTCGATCCCATGGAAGAGATTCCCGGAACAAGTCCGAGAATGACGGTAGGCAGCTACGGTCCGGGAATGACGGAAGGCAGCTACGGTCCGGGAAAGCCGGTAAACTACGCTTCTCATGTAGACAAGGACCCGAACTACGGTGTCCTGTTTGAGGAAAGGACCTTGCCTACGCATCAGATTCTGGTGGTTCAGGGACGATATATCCTTACGCAATCGGCCTCCGGAATTATGGTGGTGCATGTGCGGAGGGCAATGGAGAGGCTGCTGTACGGCCGTTTCCTGAAGGCGCTCACCGCCAATGCCCACGTGAGCCAGACGTCCCTTTTCCCGGAGCAGGTGAATGTGGGCGTAGAAGGAAAGCTCCTTTTTGACGATAACGCCTCGCTGCTCTCCGGCCTTGGCTTCGAT
>JAEEGH010011824.1_pt1 | contig 19724 bp, 21 predicted proteins | sample 9134181 | NCBI WGS metagenome assembly JAEEGH01 (sample SAMN16246544, study PRJNA631951) | gut metagenome | biome: gut microbiome; feature: rumen; material: DP-attached | host: Bos | place: Iran: Karaj | collected 2018-10 | reverse complement strand
ACAGGCCGATAAATCAAAATATTTGAGTTAAAACAAAACAAGATATGTTTACTGAAGACAACACCATCGAGCAAATGCTGATTGCAACGGCGCAAAAGATTGGCTGGGAATATATCCCCGCCGACAGCATTCCTCGTGACACCCAGGATGTCCTCGTTGGGGCATGGCTAAAAGATGCACTCCTACGACTGAATCCGGATATCACTCCCGGCAACGCTGAGGAGGTTATTTATCGTCTCCGGAGTGCAGTACAGGCCGTGCAACCACACGATCTTGTGACAGCAAACGAACGTTTTAAAGAACTCATCTTTGATAAGAACAGCTATCCTTTTGGGGAGAATAGCGAGAATATACCTCTCGCATTCTTTGACTTTAAGAACATACAGAACAACCACTGTGTGATCACCCATCAGTGGATGTACCCCAAAGCTAGCACGCAAAATGGAAAGCGTCTGGATATCGTCCTTATCATCAACGGTATCCCGCTGGTCATAGGCGAGACAAAAAGTCCTGTCCGCAGTAGCATCACATGGGCCGATGGGGCAAACGATATCCTCAGCTATGAGCAGAGTATCCCGCAGATGTTTGTCCCGAACGTATTCAATTTTGCCACTGAAGGAAAGACCTTCCGCTATGGTGGCATTGGATCTCCGCTCACCAAATGGGGACCTTGGTTTGAAGGGGAGGTGAAAACGGAAGGAACTCTTGATGATGTTGCGCGTTCGTTCTCTCAGATGATGCAGCCTGCGAAGATTCTGGATATCATGCGCTTCTTCACCTTGTATTCAACGGACAAGAAATACCGCAAGATCAAAGTCGTCTGCCGTTATCAGCAGTATGAAGGGGCCAATGCCATTGTGGAGCGTGTTAAGACAGGATTCCCGAAGAAGGGACTCATCTGGCATTTCCAGGGCTCAGGCAAATCTCTGCTTATGGTCTTTGCCGCCCAGAAGCTTCGTATGCAGCCAGAGTTAAAGTCCCCGACAGTGGTGATCGTCGATGATCGTCTGGATCTGGAGTCCCAGATTACGGCTGACTTTAACAACGTGGACATTCCTAACCTGGCCGGGGCTGATAGTAAAGAGTCTCTCATTGACTTTTTCAAGCAGGATCAGAGAAAAATCCTCATCACGACGATTTTTAAATTTGGAGATGTAAGTGAGAAGCTCTCTGACCGTAGCAATATTATCCTGATGTGCGACGAGGCTCACCGTACCCAGGAAGGTGGCCTTGGAGAAAAGATGCGCATGGCTCTCCCGAATGCATTCTTCTTTGGACTAACGGGAACTCCTATCAATAAGCTGGATCACAATACATTCGCGACCTTCGGTGCAGAGTCGGATAAGTCTGGCTATATGAGCCGCTATTCATTCCAGGATTCTATTAAGGATGGCGCAACACTGAAATTGGAATTCGAGCCCGTCCCGGTAGAACTTCATATCGACAGAGCGGCGCTGGATGCAGAGTTTGATGCTCTTACAGACCAGATCTCCCAGGAGGATAAGGTTATGCTGGTCAAGAAGACCAACACCGAGGCTCTTTTCACCTCTCCGGATCGAATCCGAAAAGTGTGCGAACATATTGTGGCGCATTTCCGTGAGAACATTGAGCCGACAGGCCTTAAGGCGCAGGTGGTTGTTTACAATCGCGCGTGCTGCGTCGCTTACAAGAAAGAGATTGATCTGCTCCTTGGCCGGGAAGATGCGACCACCATTGTGATGCACACCGAAGGTGACAAAGCAGATGAATACAAGGAGTGGCGCCGTTCCAAGGATGAAGAAAGCAAGATTCTGGATCGCTTCCGCGATCCGATGGATCCGCTCAAGATTGTCATCGTAACCAGCAAGTTGCTCACCGGATTTGATGCTCCTATTCTGCAGTGCATGTACTTGGATAAGCCGATGAAGGATCATACTCTCCTACAGGCCATCTGCCGTACAAACCGTGTGTACAATGATCAAAAGACGCATGGCCTGGTTGTCGACTACGTGGGAATATTCGACAATGTGGCTAAGGCTCTCATGTTCGATGATGCTTCCATGCGTAAAGTCATATCCAACAAGAACGAATTGAAGTCTCATATTCCTGAGTTGATGAAGATCTACCTGGATTATTTCCCGAATGTGGACCGGAAGGTCAGTGGGTTTGAGGGATTGACTCAAGCACAGCAATGTCTACCGACGAATGAACTCAAGGACAAGTTCGCGGCCGACTTTGTCGTGCTGTCCCGCACGTGGGATATTCTTTCTCCGGATGAATGCCTGACTCCGTTCAAGAATGATTACGTGTGGCTCTGCCAGGTCTATGAAAGCATCAAGCCTGTTAGTGGAACGGGATCGTTAGTTTGGAAGATGCTTGGCCCCAAGACGATTGAACTGGTGCATAGACATGTCACTACCATCGATATTGGCCGAAGCGATTCATCCTTGGAGAAACTTGTTCTGGATGCGGCGGTGTTAGACGCCGTTATTTCAGAAGCCGAAGCTAAGAAGAAGATAAAGGAAGTGGAGCAGCTCCTTATTCCTCGAATAAGGCAGCACATGAACAATCCGAAGTTCAAACGACTTGCACAAAAGATGGATGAACTCCGCGAGAAAATGGCACAAAACCTTAAGACCAGCATTGAGTTCCTCAAGGACATCCTTGAGATGGCTAAGGAAGTGCTGGAAGCCGAGAAAGACGTTAAACCGGTAGATAATCGTGAGCGCGCCAAGGCTGCTCTGACGGAACTATTCCAGAGCATCAAGAATCCAGAGACTCCCATCATCGTCGAAAACGTTGTCAATGACATCGACCAGAAGGTTGTGGCTATCGTTCGCAACTTCAACGACGTATTTCAGACGGTTTCCGGGAAGAAAGAGGTCCAGAGACAGCTGCGTTCCATTCTCTGGCTGAAGTATAAGATCAAAGACCAGGAGGTTTTTGATAAGGCTTATTCCTATATCGAAATGTATTATTAATACCTGTGACCTATGCAAAAGATTGCAGAATACCGCACTCCGGAAGGCTTCTTTGATGCCGATATTGACATTACAAAAGAAGAGTGGCTGGGTCTTGTCAGTGATCCGGAAATAAAGGACAATGTGTATATCGATGTCTTGACCAAATTCTTACGCGAGCCAGGACATGCATCCACATGCAAGGCTCTTGGTAAAAAGTATGACTGTTCATACGGCTACTTTAATGGCGCGATAATGAATTTCGGTAGGTATGTTAAGAAGAAGCTGAACCGTTTCTATGTTGAGAACACCAACGGTACGGAGTCTTTCTGGAACATCGCTATGATAGGGCGGCATGTCAAGGACGGCTTTGAGTGGACGCTGCGTAAAGAGTTGGTTGATGCCCTCCAGGAGTACTTAATCATTGACCTTATTGCGCGGTATAAGAAATTCGTCATGTCCCCGGCGAATATCTTCTCTGGAGAGAAGTACAAATGGGAACTACTTACCGAGACAAAAGATATGGGCACCATGGGTATCTTGGCTGCCATAACTAAGTCTGGGATGAATCTCGTCGATATGCCTCGTGCAGGTTTGGCCATTAAAGCATTGCTGAAAGAGAATCCTGATAAGATAGAAGAAGCTTTCAATGAACTCCTTAACACAGAACGTAGTTTCAATGAGAATTATGCGGCTTTCGTAGGTGTTATCAAACCCGTCGCTGAAAGCAAATTCGGATTCGGTTTCCCCGACGAACGGACGGCTGCCGCCTTCCTTACGTGTTCCAGACATGACACGTACACCTTCTATATGGACAAGATCTATCAGGAGTATTGCCATTATCTTGGGGAGGCGAGCATGCCTGCTGGGAACAAGTATGTTCACTACTTGAAACTTGTTTCGCGTCTCGCCCAGATGGCCAATAATGATAAAGAACTCCGGTACCATCTTATGGAAGAAACGAAGGGCCTTGTCTGGAGCGATCTTCTTGTTGGCCAGGATATCCTTTGGGAAATGCAAGGGGGTATGATCGTCAAGAATAGCGCGCTAGGTTATATCTGGACTTCTTTTTATGAGGAGTTTGCAGATAAACTGGTGCCCTATGCCCAAAAACAAGAAGAGTTACTTGCCAAGATACAAGCTGCATATGCCGCTTTAGGGAAAACGATGACCAAGCTTTCTTTTGATGGTGAAGCTACTGCTGTGGATCCTTTCACTGTTTATGGCATGTTCAATAAACGGGAAGGATATGATAAACGAACAGAATTGGCAGAACAACTCAGAGTTCAGTTTGAGATGGGCTCGGAGACTCCTTATCGCTTTGATGGGATTCCTGTATTGAACCCCCTAAGTGCTGCTTTCTATAGTTTTGAGAGTGAGGAAAAACAGCATCATATCGATAATCTTTGGGCTTTCTTTGACGCTGCTATAGACTATGCTGGGGAAATAACATCGAAAACGAGGAATGCATTCATTGAGACATACGATATTGTACGGCAGCAGCCCAGGATTAAATGGAATCTGACAATGGGCTTGTTCTGGATGCGACCGCATTCCTATATTAGTCTAGATACAAATAACAGAAATCTCTTACTGAGTGGGAAAGTACTTTCTGAGATGGCCACCGAGGAGATAACAAAACTATTGAGTAAGAAAGGACAGATACCTAGCGGGGAAGACTACCTTCGAATCTGCGACATTGTTCGAGAAGAAATGGCTGCTGGCAAGTGTTCATATCCCAATTTCCTTGAGTTTTCTCGCGTAGCATGGGAAACCGGGAAGGAAACTGAAGAAGAAGTGGTAGATGACGAACCCAAGAATGAAACCAATCAAATGAATCACTGGTTTATTGTTGCCAGTCCGAGCATTTGGTCAGCTTCGACAATGCCCGTCGGCGCGGAAGAATTCTATACTTTCTACAATGAGAATGGGAATCCTCGAAGAATTTTTAAGAATTTTCAGGCGGCAGCTGTTGGTGATCCGGTATTATTCTATGAAGCTTCTCCAAAAATGCAGGCTGTATGCCTTGGAACAATTATATCCCAAGATGGACAGGAGCTTCATTTCCGCAAGACTGCTAATCTTGAGAGGCCAGTAGATTTTGCCGTACTCGCTAATACTCCGGAGTTGGCCGGGATGGAGTTTTTGTCTAATAAGAATGGTAGCCTTTTCAGACTGACTCCTGAAGAGTATGACAAGATAATCGAACTCTCCAAGGTAGAGGAAGAAGAAAGCGAGTTTGAAACCTACACAAAGGAGGATTTTCTGGCCGATGTGTTCATGGATAAGAGTATTTATGAACGCCTTGTTTCCATTCTCCAGATAAAGAAGAATCTCATCCTTAAAGGGGCGCCGGGAGTTGGTAAGACGTACGCAGCTAAGCGATTGGCGTATTCTATCATGGGCGAAAAGAATACGGAACGTGTCAAATTTGTGCAGTTCCATCAAAGCTATTCATATGAAGATTTTGTCATGGGCTATCGCCCCAACGACAGCGGGGGATTTGTCTTGCGCCCGGGTGTTTTCTACAAGTTCTGCAAGAAGGCTGAGATGGATCCTGGTCACGATTATTACTTCATCATCGATGAGATTAACCGCGGAAATCTGAGCAAGATTTTCGGCGAATTATTTGTCCTCATTGAGGCAGATAAACGCGGGGAAGAGGTGCAGTTGGCTTACCGTGATGAACTGTTTTCTGTCCCAAAGAATTTGTATATCATTGGTATGCTCAATACGGCCGACAGGTCATTGGCTATGATTGATTATGCCCTTCGGAGGCGATTCAGTTTTGTTGAAATGGAACCCGCCATTGATATACTTATCGAGAAGTACGGCATTGATCCTGCCTCCAAGTTGGGGAAATTGCTTGATGAAGTCAAGAACCTGAACGAGGAAATCAAAGATGATCCATCACTCGGATCCGGGTTCCGCATTGGCCACAGTTATTTCTGTGATAGTGAAGCGGTAACCGACACCAATCTCCCCAACATTGTGGAATATGAGATCGTCCCCATGTTGGAAGAGTATTGGTTCGATAATCCCATCAAAGCCACCGATTGGTCTGAAAGACTCAGGTCCGCCATCAAATGATTCCAATTCAGAACATATACTATATGCTATCCTATGCTTTTAGTGAATTGCGTGGGACAGATTATCGGTATATGGACGTGGAGTATCTGGATACGATGAAGGATCTCTGCGCATGTATTCTTATTCGGGCGGTTTCTCTTCAGCTGAAACGCGGTCTTATTCGAGAATATGTCACAGAGGAAGATGAATTGATGTCGCCAAAAGGTAAGATTGACATTACGGCTTCCATTACTTCTGGGACCATCCAGAATCATCGACTCATTTGTGCCTATGATGAATTCTCGGAGAATTCTATCCGTAATCGTATCGTCAAGCAAACCCTTTCAGTTTTATTGGCATCGGATATTAAACAGGAGTATCAGATACAGATTCGGAAACTGATCCGTTTTTTTGCGGACGTGGATTTCATTGACCCTCACACTATCAATTGGTCCATGGCCTATGATAGGAACAACCAGTCATATCGTTTCTTGATGGCTATATGCAAGCTGGTGTTAAGGGATCTGCTTATGACCCAGTCCGATGGATCTTTCAAAATGATGGACCTGCTTGATGAACGTGCTCAGCATGCGATTTATGAAAAGTTCATATTGGAGTACTATACCAAAGAATGGCCTCGGTTGAGGGCCAACAGTTCTCGGATCAAGTGGGGACTTGATGATGACGAGAGTCCGGGCATGCTCCCTTCTATGCTAAGCGATATCATGCTGAATGACGGCCATACTTGGTTTATTATCGATGCAAAGTTCTATAGCAGGAACGTCCAGAGAAATCAAGGAAAGTCAACCATTATCTCAGGGAATCTGTATCAGATCATTTCTTATGTTCAGAATAAGAAATTCGAATTGTCAAAGACTGGTAAACCCCATGATGTAGTCGGGATGCTACTTTATGCGCGAACCGATGATTCAATCCAGCCCGATGGCTTTGATAAGAGAATTCTTGGCAATCGGATGATAACGAGTACGCTGGACTTGGGCCTGAAACCGTACGAGATAGCAAAGCAATTGGATGAAATTGCTGAAATGATTTTTGGACCGAAAGGATTATGAATGATCCTGTATTCATAAGTTCTTACCAATGTGCGCGTCTCCTCCTGCTTGCAAAAGAAGACGTTCGGCGGTTACTTGATTCCGGGGTAATTGATTATTACCGTGATGCGGAGCAGGTATACCGGATTCGTCTTGATAGTGTATTGGAGTACGCCACAAGGTCACAACTCCCCATTGACAGGGATTATTGTGCCCATTTGACTCGTATCGCTGGGAAAGCATCACAATCGGATCGGAATCAAGACACAGACGAGGATTCTTTCCCCTCTGGAAGGGCCATCTGGAAGGTGGGTATGGCATTCGCGGAGCGCTTTAAGAATCGAAAGTTTTTGAATGCTCTCTACCATGATGAGCGACTTGCGGATATGATGTTTCGCTATTTCTCGGGGGAGACGCTGGAACAGATTGGAGGTGCTTATAGCATAACAAGGGAACGGGCCCGTCAGTTATGCATGAAAGGTATGAATCGTTTGATGCATCAGCTTTCGTATTTCACGAAAGATGTTGTAGAAATGACTGTGGACAAAGAGACTAAAACTGTGAACGATACAGAACCAAAAGGGAGGGGGAAGGGATCGGAACTCGCAGATATTAATGGAATGCGTTTTTCAAAAAGAGCCCGAACGGTCTTTAGAAAACAGGGTATCACGACCGTGGAGCAGCTGCAACGCCTAAGCAAGTCGGATTTAATAAGGCTCCCTGGGCTAGGACGGAAGACCTTGGTGGAAATTAGTCGCGTTTTAGAGTATGCGGGGGAACCGGAGTCTCCACAGAAAGCTTATCAACTTCGTCCCTGGACAGAGGATGACATTGAACAGATTCTTTCATTAAAGCTCTCGGAGCGGTCATTCCAGGAAATAGCCTCACAAATTGGGCGTTTCCCCATTGACGTCCAAGAGCAGTATTATATTCGAATGCGAGAACTACGTAACGAAAGAGGGCTCTCCGACTCAGCGGATATCGAGAATGAGGAGGTGTAAGAGTGAATCGCGTTTTTGTGATTCCTTTCTGAAATCCCAAGAGCAATACGATTTTCCGCGACGTCGCTGACGCAGGCGGAATTACAGCTTTCAGCACCGGATGAGCAGGCGGGAAGGTGCGGTCCCGGAACGGGATGACGGAGTTTGTTTGACGACGTTACGGGACCGGCGGGCCGGGCCCGTAAAAGGAGGAGTTCGACGTCAAGCGCCTTCCCGCCTACGCGAGCCGCTGAAAGCTGTCATGGAGCCTGCGCCACCGCCGTCCCGCCCCGATTCCGGGCCACATTGACGATGCAAAATAAAAAGAGGCACCTCTATGAGATGCCTCTTATCTTTGCCCCAGTCCTGCACAATTCCAGTTTACCAAAAGGTGGGCTCCACCCGGGCGGGGACTTGTTGCACTACGGTTTATCAGCCCTGAAAACTGCGTCTTAACAGACCACTGCAAAGGTAATGCTTTTTCGTTAATTGACAAACATTTCGTATAACCCTGCCAGGCTTCAGCAGTCCGGGACTGTTTCTTTGCAGAAAAGAAAACAGTATGACAGACAAACCCGCCAGCTACTTCACGGAACAACTCCTAAGAATCTACCCCTGCAAGGTACCGTTTGAACTTCGCATCCTGCACACCAAACCGAAGGGCCGATGCGGCTCCTACTGGAGCCATAATCGGCATATCCTTATCAACGACAAGTTTATTATCCTGGACACGCGGAGGTGCATGGAGGTCGCCATCCACGAATATGCCCACCATCTCCACCATACCGAATTCGGAAAGGAGGAGAAAGGAGAAAAGGCCCATGGACCGGAATACTGGATGATTTACGGCCAGTTGATGAACCACGCGAAAGCGATCGGGATTGACGTGGAGCCTTACGGCCCCATCGTTGATTTCGGGATTTGCGAGAGAATATGAACAAAGCGAAGTACTCCGAACTCTTCGCAGCATTCGAAGAAGCGCCCTTGAAGGAATTCCTGGAACTCCTGGTCGATGGTGTTCCTCAGGAATTGAAGAAACGTCTTATCATTGAAGATGTGTCGTATCACCGTCACAGCGCGTCATTCGTTACGCTTGATGCCTGGATGCTCATTGACTCTCCAGATTCTGAACAATGGATATGGGCGAGAGTGGAATTCGACGCCTCGCATAATACTATTGAAGAGCAATTCCTGGCAAGGGATTCCTACCGACGGCAGGAGCTGCATTCACTGGAGGAATGTTTCGACTATTACGAAGGTCTATTCACGAAATAAACAAAACTGCCATATTTTGGCAGTTTTTATTCCTATCTTTGCCAAGGGAAACAAGTGATATGGCAAAGAACTATTTCAACAGGTATGTCTGGCTGATCGACACCATCCATCGGCATGGGCACATATCCCGGGAGGAGATCAGTCGTCTCTGGATGCAGTCATCGCTCAACGAGACAGGCGAGGAACTATACGAACGGACTTTCCATAACCATCGGGAGGCCATCCTTGACACCTTCGGGATAGAGATCAAATGCGACCGATCCCTCGGGTATTACATCGCCAACTCCGATGACCTGGAGGCCGACGGCATCCGTCAATGGCTGTTGGAGTCCCTGTCGATGAACAACCTGCTGAACGAGAGTTCCGAAATGCGCGACCGGATCCTTTTCGAGAAGATCCCCTCCTGCCAGGAATGGCTCCCGGTCATCGTGAATGCCATGCGCGACGGGAAAGCCGTCGAGATTACCTACCAGAGTTTCTGGCGCGATGAACCGAACACCTTCACCCTCCACCCCTATTGTCTGAAACTCTTCAAACAGCGCTGGTATGTGCTGGGAAGGAGCGAGGGGTATGAAGACCCATGGATCTATGCCCTGGATGAACGGATGATCGATGTCGTGCCCCTGAAGAAGACCTTGAAAAAGCCGGCCAAGTTCGATGCCGCCGATTTCTTCTCCAACTATTTCGGAGTCATTGTCGACAGCAGGGAACCTGTCACCGTAAAACTGAAAGTGGTTGCCGGGCAGGCCCGTTTCTTTGAATCTCTCCCCCTCCATCATTCCCAGCAGATAATCGAGCGCACGCCGGCGTACTCCATCCTTCAATACCGCCTCGTCCCCACCTATGACTTCCGCCAAGAACTGCTAAGCCACGGCCCCAATGTGGAAGTTCTCGAACCGGAAGACCTTCGCGAGGAGATAAAAGCGGATATCAAGAGAATGTCCGAGCTATATTCTGCCGCGAAGCGTTGAATGTAACTACCTAATAACAAGCAAATTACAATTAAGTGACTGATCGGATTTGACCAGTCTCTTTTCGTTAACACACAGTCCATCAACCCCTTCCATTCGACGCCCGGAATCGCCACCGCCGTCCAGCCCCGATTCCGGGCCACTTGCCACTTTGCCCGGCCACTGGTCATTTTGTCTCAAAAATGGACTTTCTGTCACCTCCCGTGCCGTTTTGTCCACTTTTCCGGCATTGGTCCCGGGTTTGCAATTCCCTTATGCGGTTCCGATAAGGAACTCCGGGAATAAGGGCCCGCAGGAGGGCCTCCAAACCGGGACGATTAAAGTTTTTGAACTATGTTACCTGCAAGAAGAACGCATGATAGCTGGTTGCCGGACATTTTCAATGACTTTTTCGACAACAGCTGGATGGAACGGACGACCTACACGGCTCCGGCCATCAATGTGATTGAGAACGAAAAAGAGTACGATGTGGAACTCGCCGCACCGGGACTCACCAAGGAGGACTTCAAGGTCCACATCGACGCCGACAACAACCTGCACATCGAAATGGAGAAGAAGTCCGAGAACAAGGAAGGCAAGAAACACGGCAAGTACCTCCGCCGCGAATTCTCCTACGAGAAGTTCCAGCAGACGCTCCTGCTGCCGGAGGATGCCGAGGCCGAGAAGATCGAGGCCAAGGTGGAACACGGCGTGCTGAATGTCCATATCCCGAAGAAGGAGAAGGCTCAGCAACCCGAAACCGTCAAGCAGATTGCCGTCCAGTAACGGTTAACCATCTCCTATTGACAAAGGACGCCACCCGCATAGGGCGACGTCCTTTTTTGTTGCCCAGATACTATGTCGCCGCAGAGAAGCGTCGAATGTAACAACCTACTCCACAACGCTTTACGCTAAATGCTTTAGGCAAATCCGCCTAAAGCATTTATTGTATCATCTTGACAACCAACCACTTCCATTCGACGCCCAGAATCGCCCCTCGGGACCGGTCAATTCGTCTTTCATCGCCCCGCCACGATCGACCTTTGAATATACCGCTCCGCACGGTCGTGCATAGCGGCGATGGAGAGGATTTCGTCCAGGAGGGCCTGGCGCTCGCGAGTGCTGGTGTCCAGGGTCATTAGGGCGAGTTCGGCGCGGTGCAGGTTGTGGTGCAAGTCGTTGAGTTTCACCTGGATGGCCGTCTCGTTGCGGGAGCGGACGATGTTCTTCACATAGTCCTCGTAGCTCATTTCGGGCCGATGCGTGAGCAGGTCCACCGCGGCGAGCACGTCCTCCTCCACCCCCTGGGCCCGCAAATCGTCCAGAGTGATGTCCGAGTCCTCCACCACATCGTGCAGGAAACCGGCCTTCTGCTCCGCAGGGTTCTTGCCCATCAGGCCCACGGCCAGCACATGCGCCACGGCGGGGTTCCCCACCATATCCTTCATCCCGTCATGGGCCTCGACGGCAATCCGGATGACATCTTCGATCGTTGTCATAGGAAAAAAGGTTCTATCTTCGACCGCAAAGATACTCCCCCATTGTGCCAAACCGCAACACAGCTTGTCAATTGTTCAGAAAAAGAGTAAATTTGTGTATGAATGTATCCGGGTCGTGAAATCGGCCGGTAATGAAACCAGGAGCACTTAGCGTCCCCATTCCGGGGTGCACCTCCCTTCACCAATCATCAAGAAAAGCAACTATTGAAATAAAGCGACAGTTGCTTATCAAAACTAAACCCGATAGCTTGAATTACTTCAGGGGCTACCGGGAATCAACAATGCAAATATACACTTGTTTTATGAATTAACAAATAGCACTAACTCGAGGGATATGGAGAAGGAGATACCCAAAGGAAATACGCGGGAAGACAATAGGGCCCGCAAACAAATCATCAAGGACTTTTATGCACGTTGGATTTCGGAGCATCCAGACAAACAAATCTGGAACCGCGCCTTGAATGCTTTCATCCACGTCAAGTTCAAATCCATCAATGAGACATCTGGACAAGCTTCAATGTCATATGAATCTACGCGAGAAGTTTTCAGGTTGACTGACATCCTCTCCCAGTCCACACTGTTGAAAAGAATGCCGCCAAAACGAGACGACGAGAACCAGAAATCGTATTCTGAAATGCTGATCATGAGGCAGAAAGCCGCCATGCTCGTGGTTGGAAAACAAAAGACTACGGGTGAATATGTCCAGTATTGTATTTCCGCTAAAGACAAAAAATAAAAGCCGCCTAGGCAGCGACTTTTGGGGCTCGCATCAAGTCTCCTTGAGAGGGTTGTCATCCCTTCTGCCCGAAATCCCCGTGACGATTCCAATGCAAAGGTAATGCTTTTTCGTTAATTGACAAACTATTCGCATCACAGATTTCCGAAAAATCATTATCTTGCATCAGAATCAGGACAATATCTATAACGAACTATAAACCAATCAGTAAAATGGCAAAAATCTATACAATCAACTGCCCGAAATGCGGCTGTCAGTTCGAGGTCATGAAGGGCATCCTCGTGAGTGAATCCAACCTGGACCCCATCCCGGAAGAAAGGCAGGAAGAAACGCCCTTCACCTGCCCGATTTGCGGGCTGGAAATGTCCACGCAAGATCCCGATTTCAATGACCATGTAGAAATGGTCATGATGGTGGACTAGCTCTGAAGCGTCGAATGTAACGCCTTGACAAGCCTTAATATTCAGAAACTTACATTCGACGTGCAAAACAGATTGTTCCATACGGAGTCCGCGCCTGCATTTCGGAGAGGATATCGGCAAACTCCTGCGGCAGCAGGGTCCGAACGCGGTCAGCCATCTCCTTCGGGATTTCCCTGTAGAAGGCCTCGGCGATGCCGCCGGTGATGCAGGCCAGCGTGTCGGAGTCCCCGCCCAGGGAGACGGCCTTGCGGATGGCGTCCTCGAAATCCGTCGAATCCAGGAAGGCGATCATCGCCTGCGGGACCGTGCCCTGGCAGCTGTCCTCCCAATCATAGATGGGATGCCAGTATTCCCAGGTCTTGTGCAGGTCGTAGCCGTAAGCCTTTTCGATATAGTCCCGGATCTCGTCCTTGGTTTTCCCGTTCCTGGCCAGGAAGATGGCCGCGGCGGTCGCCTGTGCGCCCTTGATACCCTCCGGATGATTGTGCGTGATGGCCGCCGAAATCGCGGCCACCCGCTCCGTTTCCTCCAGGGTGCCGAAGAACCAGCCCACGGCGCTAGCCCGCATGGCGGAGCCGTTGCCCCAGGAGCCATAGGGATGACGCCCGGTCGCGGACTCGTAGGGCGAAGCCCCATACTGGTCGTCGAACGGATACAGGCCTTCTGGATGGAACAGCCAGCAATAGAAGCCGGTCCCATATCCGCCCATCGGGCAAGGACATTGTTCGGCGAATTCCACCATCGTGTCTTCCAGTTTCTGGTACGTGTGCTCCGAATCCGCGAGCAGCCACCGGGCGACAGCCATCGTCATGACGCTGTCGTCCGTGTAGCCGCTCTCGGCGTTGAAGAGCGTGAAGTCGTAGTCTTTCGTGTTGTGGAACTCGTAGACGGATCCTACGGTGTCCCCGATGATCGCTCCCAGCATAATCGCAAAGTTAATATTATTTCTTTTCCGGACGGTTCGGATCCTCCTTGTAGTACCGTGACGCCCGCTCCTTCTGGGCACGGATCCGGTCTTGGAGACAGGCGCCGGGGCAATTCAGGCTGTAAAGATTCTCTTCCTCAGCCCAGCGTTCGCGGGCGCGGCGCTCCTTCTTGAAGGTCTCGAGGGTTTCCTCCGCCGTCTTCTCGAACTTCACCACGTTCGTGATGGACAGGTCGATGGAGACCGCATGGACATCGTGGTCCGTGCCCATGTAGGCGAAAGTCCAGCCCCGGTCCTTCAGGTGCTCGACCAGCGCCTTGACCGACGCCAGGTCATATTCGCGGGAGTCGTTCTCATAGCCGTCAGTGATGACGGTCACGAGGACCGAGTGGTTCTCGTCCCCCTTCAGTTCCCGCTCGAGCTTGGTGAGGGTCCGGCCCATCGCGTCGTAGAGCGGCGTCGCGGAGCCGGGCACGTACGTCTCGGTCGTGAGATGTTCGGCCTTCGACGGGTCAGCGTTCCAGTAGACCTCGTCGATGGACGCGCTGTCGAACAGGACCAGCGTGATGAACTGTTCCTGCGTCTCCGCATATTTCGTCTGGGCGGCCTTCACGCCCCCGAGCACTTCGTTGAAGCCCATGATGGCCGGCTTCCGGATGTCCCACATGGACCCGCTGCGGTCCATGATGATCACGTTGTACACCTTCGTCTTTTCAATCTTCTTTTCCATGTCTTTGCTTGTTTAAGGGTTAAACATTTGTGTCATTTCGACGCAAATATACAGCGAGTTTTCCGAACTTCCAAATTTTTTATGTCATTTTGACACATTTTATTGATTTTTCCCCGAAAAAGGCCTACTTTTGCCCTTGAAATGGGAAAAAACTACACATACGTCCCCGGGGCCGCGTTCCCCTACCAGTACAAGTACGAGCACATGGCCGTCACCACCGACTGCGCCATCTTCACCTATGAAGACTGGAAACTGAAGATCCTCCTCGTCCGCCGCGGCGGCGAGCCCTACAAAGGGCAATGGGCCTTCCCGGGCGGGTTCCTGAAGATGGACGAGACCGCCGAAGAGGGCGCCCGCCGCGAACTCCGGGAGGAGACGGGGCTGGTGCCGTCGGCCATCGGCCAGCTCGGCGTCTTTTCCGACGTGGACCGCGACCCGCGCGAGCGCGTGATCACGATCGCCTGGTACGCCCTCGTGAAACCCTCCGAGGTCGTGGGCGGTGACGATGCGGACGAGGCCGCCTGGTTCCCCGTCGACGCCCTCCCTCCCCTCGCCTTCGACCACCGGAAGATCTTCGAAGCGGCGATGGAACGGCTCCGGCGCGACATCCACTTCCAGCCCGTCGGCTTCGACCTCCTGGACGACGAATTCACCATCCCCGACCTCCAGCGCCTGTACGAGGCCATCCTCGGCGTGAAGTTCGACCGCCGGAACTTCCAGCGGAAGCTGCTCGCCGCGGGCATCCTGGAGGAGGCCTCCCCCGCCGAAGAATACGACGCCCTGCCGGAATCCCTGTTTCAGAAAAGCTCCGTCCTCCCGGGGATTATTTCGGAGGCCCTGCCGGTTGCGGCCGATTACGGGGAGCCCCGCGCCCGGAAGGGCCGCCAGGGGCGTCCCGGGCTGCTTTTCCGCCTCAACCGGAAGAAGTACGCGGCGATGAAGGAAGACGGCGGGAAACTCGAATTTTAGAAACGAACTTATGGAACTGATTGAAGCGATCAAGGCACGGCACTCCGTGCGGAAATATTTGGACAGGCCCATCGAAAAGGCGAAAGCCGCCCAGCTGCGGGAAGCCATCGACCGGGTCAATGAGACGGGCGGCCTGAATGTCCAGCTGGTCCTGAACGAGCCGAAGGCCTTCTCCTCCGGCCTGTGGAAGTACGGCCAGTTCTCCGGCGTGCAGAACTATCTGGTGATGGCCGGCCCGAAGGGCAAGGAAGCCGAGGAAAAGATCGGCTATTACGGCGAGGAGCTGGTCCTGCTGGCCCAGACCATCGGCCTGAACACCTGCTGGGTGGGACTCACTTATAAGAAAATCCCCGGCACCTTCACGCTCCGGGACGGAGACATCGTCCACTGCGTGATTTCCCTGGGCTACGGCACCATGCCCGGCGTCCAGCACCCCCAGAAGCCCGCGGAGAATTTCTACGAATCCTCCGAAGGCCTCCCGCCCGTGTGGTTCCGCAACGGGCTCGAGGCCGCCCTCCTGGCCCCCACGGCCGTCAATCAGCAGAAATTCAAGTTCATCCTCCACCCCGGGAACGTCGTGGAAGCCAAGGCCCTCTTCTCCATGGCCGGCTACACCGCCATCGACCTCGGCATCGTCAAGCTCCACTTCGAACTCGGCGCCGGCCGCGACAACTTCACCTGGGCCTGAGCGACAGGATTACAGCGATTTCAGGGGGACGCGGTAGAGGACCGCGTCCTCTTTGTTGATGGACAGCGAGATCCAGAGGGTGTCGTCGAGGACAACGGCCTTGGGGTAATTGTAGCCGAGGGTCTTGTAGCGGCCCTCGCGGCGCCGAGGCGGAAGGTCGGCCGGGCCGGCGAGGAGGAAGGCTTTGTCGAAGCTGTAGCCATCTGTCGATAGCGCCAGCGCGAGGGCGCGCCGCGACTTGTTCCCGGTCGGGTTGCCGACCCAGAAGGCGCGGCCGTCCGGGAGCGTGCCGGCGCACTGCTTCGAGCGCGAGTCAGGGATGTTCGTCCGCATCGGCGGAGTCCAGGACGCACCCTGGTCCTCCGAAACGGCGGCGAGTTTCACGAACGACGAAGCCTGGTCGCGGAAGAACATCACGAGTTTTCCGTCGATGGCGACGTACTGGCTGGGCTCCAGCGGGCTCCCCTCCCCGGCCGGGAAGGCGGCCTCCGTCCAGCCCGTCAGGGCGGCCGGGTCGTCCGTGTACACGGGGTTCACCCGGAGCCCCGGGCGGAAGTGCGCCGCCCCGACGGTCCGGCCGCCCGGCAGCCGCAGCGGGTCCTGTTCCAGGATCCCCGGCAGCGGCCTGCCGTCGGCCATCCGGAGCGGCTGCGGCGTGCTCCAGGCCATGCCGTCTTGTGTCGAAGTGAACCACGCAGTCCCGCCCTTCGACCGGTCCGGCGCGCAGATGTAATTCAGGACGGCGGTGAGGGTTTCCCCGCGCTGGAGCCAACCGCCGGGCGTCACGAAAGTGCTGTCCGTGGGCACGGCCAGGTCCATGGGCCCAGACCAGCATACCCCATCGGAACTGGTCGCATAAACCACCCGCGTATCCGGCGTATCCTCGTCCTTCGCGGAACTCTGCCACATACAGTAATACTTTCCATCGAAAGCGGTCAGGAGAACATTGTTCACGTATCCCTGGCTTTCGTGGACCACGATCTTCTCGCATTCAGGCAACCGCCCCAGCCCGAGCGTCACCGTATCCGTCAGGTCAAAAAGCCCCTCCGGAACTCTGGGAAAGCGCTCTCCCCGGCTCGCACACGCCTGGAGAAGCACCGCCAGGCATGCTATTTCCACCAAGTGCTTACCCATCTTCAGAACGGCAAACCCCGGGTTCCGTCGACGATATTCAGTCCCAGGGCCAGGGCCTCCTCATCGGACAGCTCCCGGAAGCGGGGGATCCGCTTGCCGTCGCGTTCGACCTCGCCGAAGAACATCTCCTTGGGCCTCACCCACATCTGCCCTTCCCCGTACATGGCCTGGTACACGACCATCTCCGCCAGGGTCTCGCTGTCCTTGGCGATTCCCACGAGCCGGTACACATTCCCCTTGAAATGACAATAATACTTTTCCATCGACCCAAAGTTACGCATTCTTCCGGGACTTTCCATCACCGCCAAGTCTGACCGATATCCCAATGGATGGCATATTTTGCCGAAGTCTTTTCAGGGGGCAAGTCAAACTCCTTCAGAATCTCCTCATAGGCCTGAGGATACTCCTCGAACCACTTTCCTACTGCCACCTCATAGGTATCACTATCCATGTGATAGAAAATACGTCCCCGGGGCTTGTCTTCATAGGGCCCGACAAATGGCCCATGCCCATCATGATGGTAACGCTGTTTGTAGTATTCTTTCTTCCAGACATCCTCGTGCATCTCAGAGCAAGTAATCCGGCCATCGGATGCGTTTGCTCGTGTATAGTCGCTTACACGATGGGACACAACGCCATACAATGAGTTGTTTGCCCTATTGTACCAGAATATGCCCACTTTCGGGTCATGGGCATGTCCCCGGTTCGCTTCCATCTGGGCCAGGACGGAACGATATTCCTCGTCCGTGTATTCTTCGATCTTAAAAGGAGCGGACAAACCATCGGCCACGACAGATAAGACAAGAAGGACATCGCCCTTTACCTGATAGACTATTTTCTCGCCTGAACGCAAGGTCCTTTGCCACAGGTTCTTGAAGTCGCCTTCCAAACGGATTGGATTTCCCTTACCCTTTTCCGGACGGGCGAGAGCGTCGGCCAACAATGCTTTGATAATGACAGCCTTGCCCGGGTCAGTCTCTTTTATTTTCCGATAGGCTTCCAAGGCCACCGGCAGCATCTCCAGCCTCATAATTCGTCCAAGCTGACTTCAATCCCCTTGCCTTCCTCAGCTTCTCGCAATCCCTGTCTCACCGATGCCGCCCACGTCGGAGAAGACAGGATGCCCGCCGTCCCCAAGATTGAATTATACTCGTCCAGCGATATCAAGACAGCCCCCGTATTGCCTCTATTGACAATCACGACATCGCCGCTCTCGATGACGGCATCGACAAAATGCTTGATATTGGCCCGAAGGCCCGAAATAGTAGTTGTCTGCATACCCAAACAATTTTGTACAAATATAAGTACATAATTTTGTACAAGCAAGAACTTTTTTCAATCTATCCCGTTTAGCAGGGGCAATCATAGGTTATTCACTAAGAAAGCATTACCTTTGTCTCATCTGGCTACAAAAAAACATTTGACCATGGCACAATACCCCTGCGAGAACTGCAAGTTCAGAGCGCATTACGACAAGAATCCGAAATCGGTCCTCGGCCGCATCTGGCGGTGGCACATCAACTTCTGCCCCGGCTTCAAGGCCTATTTCACCCACCAGGACGACGCCGTCAAGGCCGTCCTCCGGGAGAAGTACGATTTCAAGAAGTACCAGTAGCATGAACCCCAAGGCCCTCCTCCTGGTCGTCCTGCTTCCGCTGCTGGCCGTCCCGGCATGCCGGCCCTCCGGAACGGAACAGGCCATCCGGCAGCAGCTCATCGACTTCCCCGAATCCCGCGCGCAGGACTTCTACAAGAGTTTCTGCCAGGACAATCTGGGGCCGGAGCACCTGATCCCCGATCCCGCCGCCGCAACCCGGTACCTCCAAGAGGAGCTCCGCACCTACCGGGAGGACCTGGACAGCGCCCGGTACGACGTGCCTGAACTCCAGTATTATCCGGTGGGAGACCAGGGGAATTATGTCCGGGTCGACCTGTCCGTGATCCTGGACAGTCTCGTCGATGAAAAAGCATTCCTGGATGCGTTTGTCCGGAGCGCCAACGAAGGGAAGAAAGTCCCCGAAGAGGCATGGGCCCGGAAGTGGCAGGAGGTCGCGCATACCCTCCGGAAAGGCCACACAGGCATCCCGGAGCTCGAAAAGGACCTCGGGACCCTGGACTCCCTGATGGCCGGCGGGCACTACATCATGCGCCACAGCGACGCCTTCCGGGACGCCTATCATCCCCACTACCGGATCATTGCCCGGGACATCTTCAACACCGAACTCAAGCCGCTGATCGACAAGAACTGATGCAAATCATCCGGGCGACAAAGACGGCGGAGCAGGCCGGGGCGTACTACGTCCGCATCCAGGCGATGGCGCGGGAGCACCAGATTCCGCTGGAGGTGGAGTTCGAC